>ERZ1046568.6-NODE-6-length-267962-cov-12.660300_pt1 | contig 267962 bp, 205 predicted proteins | sample MGYA00383092_ERZ1046568 | MGnify/ENA primary metagenome ERZ1046568 (study PRJEB29581, sample SAMEA5548362) | metagenome | biome: marine; feature: coastal; material: water | depth 1 m | study: Short-term variability in the microbial, nano- and picoplankton dynamics... | reverse complement strand
AAGGATTAAAGGGAGATACTGGTGACCAAGGTCCTCAGGGTCCACAAGGAGTAAAAGGGGATAATGGTCCACAAGGAGTAAAGGGTGATACTGGCAATGAAGGCCCACAAGGAGTAAAGGGAGATACTGGTGATCAAGGAATACAAGGAATTTCAGGTAATGAAGGTCCACAAGGAGTAAAGGGTGATACTGGTGCCCAAGGCCCTCAGGGTTCACAAGGAATAAAAGGGGATACTGGTGATCAAGGAACTCAAGGAGAAACAGGTCCTGCTGGGACTTACACTGCTGGTCTTGGAGTTACAATATCAAATGATGAAATCTCAATAGGTCAAGACGTAAGTACAGAGAGTAGTGTTTATTTTAAAAACGTAATAATAGCAGACGAAGGCGTTATTGGAAATATTAACGGAGGTATAACTTTTACTGATGGGGTTGCTTCTTTAAATAATGGAAATTTTATAAATGTTTCAACGATTAATACAACTGGAGATGTAACTTCATCAGAAGGTTCCATATTTGGTTTTGATGCTGAAATAAATAATACTGCTAGTACTGGCGGCGACTCATTTTTAAGTGCAATTGATAACGGAAAAGTTCGCACGTTTGGCGGTAGTGTAACTGGGGAAATTACTGATATAATTTTATATATCCCTCAAGGACTTGGAGAAGGTTTTAATTGTCTAATAGTACAAAAGGGTGATGGACAAGTAAACTTTGAAATTATTCAAGATCAGAACGTAATTTTACTTAATAGGCAGGGTCACTATAAAACTGCTGGACGTTATGCAGTTGTTTCAATTATAAATATTGGTAAAGACGAAAATAATAATGATCTCATTTTAATTGGAGGAGATACAGGGATGTAAAAATGAAGTTGAGTATATTTGTAATTATAATATTTCATTTCTCATTTAATACTATAAATGGTCAAATAACTCCAAGTCAGTTTGGATTTTTACACCCCCCTCCCCCAGATGGTTTAGTTCCTGAAAGAGCTTCAATTTCTGCTTATCAAATCAAACAAGATTACCCAGGAGCAGTAGATGGTTTTTATTGGATATCAAACAATAATATTAATGGTGGCACACCATTTAAAATTTATGCTGATATGACAACTGATGGTGGGGGTTGGACACTCATTATGAAAAACCCATCTTACGATGTTTGGGGTGGTAATGATTGTGACTTAGCAAAAGAGAGGGCGATAGCGTTTAATACAAGCAACCCATTTACAAGTAACGAGGATGTAATGGATAAATCAGGAGTTGGATACTCAATTATTGGTTGGGCTGACTACATTAAAAAAAGTGAAAGTGGTTTTCAATACATGATTGACGCCCATGAAAGAGGTAAAAACGGAGGAATTTGGACAGCTAATGGAATCTATAGCTTTGTAAATACAGACAGTTCACAAACTGATGTAATAATTGACCAGAAATTCGGAAACTGGAATTATGTGACAAACGGAAATGGAATCCAAAAAAGAATGCCCTGGTATCGCACGACATGTGCTAATAGAGGGCTAATTACAACTGATGACGATGTAAGTATTAATTGGTGGGGTACTTTGTTGACAAGAACTTCTAATTGGAATGCTGCTCCATGGATAACTGATAATGGAATTGCTGGTCTATCAACAACCGTAAATCAGAAAAAACCTAGTGTAATTTGGTATTGGGTTAGATAATTTTAAGTTTACAGTATGAGATTAATTTATAGTCTAATTATTATTACCGGTATTTTTTTTTCAAACCTTAATGGTCAGATAGTTCCAAGTCAATATGGTTTTTTTCATTCACCTCCTCCAGATGGATTAACACCAGAAACAGCCTCAAGTTCTGCATATCAAATAAAACAAGATTACCCAAACTCATCTGATGGTATATATTGGATTGAAAATATTGACTTAAATGGAGGAGCCCCGTTTGAAATATATGCTGATATGACTACAGATGGTGGTGGTTGGACTTTAATAATGAAAAACTCAACGAATCAAGGCTGGACCATCGCAAACGCTTTAGAAAAAAATGCAACTACCCCCCCAGACATAAATGATTTAACAGTTAAAAATTCAATTAATTATTCAATTATTGGGTGGGCTGATTACATTAAAAAAAGTGAAAGCGGATTTCAATATATGATTGATGCCAAAACTAGAGGAAGTTATGGTGGGATTTGGACTGCTAATGGAAACTACAGTTTTGTAAGCACTGAAAGTTCTCAAACCAACATTACAATTAATCAAAAATTTGGAAATTGGAATTACGTTGAAGATAATGGTATTGATCAAAGAATGCCATGGCATCGAATTCAACAAAGTTGCAGTATGTTAAAGGGAATAATTACTATAGACGACGATGAATGTGATAACTGGTGGGGAACACTAGTAACAAAAAGAGACGATTTTGATCCTGCTCCTTGGATTAAATATAATGGGATTGACAGCAATAATTATATGGAAGAGCCGGGTGTTATTTGGTATTGGGTGAGATAGTTTTATTTAGAAAAAAGATTAACGAAAAACTCAACATTAATTCAAATCGTTTTCAATGAATTATATCAAATTAATTATTAATTCAAAGTTTAATTAAGCTTTAATATTTAAATTTTATTAGTTTGATTCCTTAAAACTCTTTACAAATCTGAGAATTTGTTTCGAAAAAAGATCAATTGGGACTACAATCGAGTCATCAGAAATGGTGACTCTTTTTTTTGCGTTAAACTCAACTATAACAGATTAAGAAAGTAATATAATTGAGCGCTAAACAGTTTTGTACTAAATTCACTTTGGTTGTTTAATGCCAAAGGTTAAAACCCAAATATAGCTAAAACTGCCACCAAATGGGGCCTAACTGGCAGTAAATCTGGCAGTAAAAACCCAAAAAAATCCAAATAATTTCATCTAAAATGACACCCCCCTGTTGTCAAAAAAAAGTGGTTTCCCCAGACAGTTAATTGATGAAATGTGGTGTATAACCCTCAATCTTTTGGTCAGATTTAATAAATTAGTACAACTAAAATATTTCGATGAAGAAACTATTACTCTTGTTATTGATTGCGCCTGTTTTGGGGTTTGGTCAAGGCGAACAACGATACGCTGATGGCACAGCTACTGACCAAGACGGTAATACTTTTGAGTGGATAAACTATAGTACACAAGACTGGGCGATAGAAAATGCTGAAGTAGTGACTTATCGTGATGGAACGCCTATTCCACAGGTTAATGATGCCACAGAGTGGGCTAACCTAACAACAGGCGCTTGGTGTTATTATGATAATGACTCCACAAAAGGGAAACTTTATAATTGGTATGCTGTAAAGGGTATTCACGATAATGATGAAAACACACCAAATAAAGAATTTGCACCTAATGGTTGGCACGTGCCAAGTGATGCTGAGTGGACAACGCTTGAAGAATACCTAATAGCCCTACATTCCTTGTTTTTCATTGAAAATCTAAAGCCTTCGGGTATGCATACTTACCGTTGCCGGCGTGGTTTTCATTCGCATACTGTTTCGGTAACCCCAACAATAGCTGTCGTGACATAAAAAACTACCGCCTCTACTTACCCTTTTCAGTGCATAGGGTTCGTTTGAGTCATAGCTTGTTTCAGGTCCTAGAAGCAGATATGCGCTCATTGGGAAAAGCTAATTTACTTTAACCACCTTTTTAATCTGGGGAGCATACTTTTTTATGGTTGTCTCAACACCTAGTTGTAGAGTCATTTGGTTAACCGCGCAAGAAATACAATTCCCTTCGAGCTCTACAATGACTGTATCACCCTCAATCGCAACTAAAGAAATATTTCCACCGTCATTGACCAAAAATGGTCGAATTTCCTCTAAGGCTTGTTCTACTTGTTCTTTAACTTCTACCATGCTAATTTGTTTTTGAAACTGCCGAGCATCCGGCCATTGTGGTTATTTTCACTACTTCGGTTGGAGGTAAATCCTTGTTTCGTTGCACCAATTGAGTGACCAAAGACTGTGTTATATCTGTAAACGCTGAAGCAAGCACTCCCCCCTGTAGTGCTACTGGACGCCCAACATCACCTGCTTCCCGAACACCTTGTACAAGTGGTAATCCTCCCAAAAAAGGAGTTTTTAAATCTTCTGCTAGATATTTTGCGCCGTCTTTACCAAAAATATAATACTTATTGTCAGGTAGTTCGTCGGGCGTAAAATAGGACATATTCTCAACAATCCCTAAGACAGGTACTTGAATAGAATCTTGTTGAAACATCGCAACGCCCTTTCTTGCGTCAGCGAGCGCAACGGTTTGCGGGGTACTTACCACTACAGCTCCTGTCACCGGCAAAGCTTGTAAAATGCTTAAATGAATATCTCCTGTGCCAGGAGGTAAATCGATCAGTAAAAAATCGAGCTCTCCCCAATCCGCATCAAATATCATTTGATTGAGTGCTTTGGAAGCCATTGGACCACGCCAAATAACAGCCTGGTCAGGTTTTGTAAAAAATCCAATCGACAGCAATTGAACTCCGTAATTAGTCACAGGCTTCATCTTTGATTTTCCATCGACTTGTACAGATAATGGACGCTCATAAGTCACATCAAACATCAAAGGCATTGAAGGCCCATAAATGTCTGCGTCTAAAACACCGACCTTGAAGCCCATTTCAGAGAGTGTAACAGCTATGTTTGCAGTCACCGTGGATTTGCCAACACCGCCCTTTCCTGAAGCAACCGCAATAATGTTTTGAATGCCATCAATCGATTTTCCTTTAATCAAATTGGGTTGGGAAGGTGCTTGAGCAGTTGGTTGTTGCTTTGATTGGACTTGAATATTAAATGTGTCATCCAATTGATTCTGTAAAGCAGAAACCACCAATGCTTCTGTCTTTTTACGTGCTTGAAGACTAGGGCTTGACAAAACAAGGTCAACAACGACCTCATTACCAATTATTTGCGTGTTTTTCAAAGCATTTACTTCTCCAAGTGTTTGTTTAGAACCTGGGAGGGTTAAGGCTTTTATAAGCGCTTCCATTTCGGCTTTCTTCAAATGATCTTTTTTAAAATGATTCTAAATTACAAATATAAAACAAACCCAACAACTTACACAGGATTTGATGGATCCCAAAAAGAATTTTTAAAATTGAGAATTTGGTCGTTTTCAATCTGGTGGCCTTCGTTTTCTAAAAGTTGTTGCATTACTCTAGGCCCACCAAAGTGATGTTTTCCAGTGAGCATCCCGTTACGGTTGACAACTCGATGGGCTGGTACATCAGGTTTTGAATGGGCCGCATTCATTGCCCAACCCACCATACGGGCAGACCGGGGCATGCCCAAATGGGCAGCAATAGCACCAAAGCTGCACACTCTTCCATCAGGAATTTGACGGACAACATCATAAACGCGGAGAAAAAAATCGGATTCAGTTGCTTTGTTTTTCATAACCAAATCTCAAGTACGTAATAGGAATTTGTTGTGCTAAATACTGTTGTTCATAGAATGTTTGGATGGATACGACATCTTCGGGAGCATGAACATAGCTATATACATCGTGATGCGACATCTGGGGTGTGATATTCATACCGTCTAGAACACCTAAGGTATAGCCGTGTAAAAAAGAACTGTCTGTTTTTAAATGCACAATCCCTTTAGGAGACAAAACAGCTTGATATTTAGCGAGAAAATCAGGGTTGGTCAGTCTGTGTTTTGTTCGTTTAAACTTCAATTGCGGGTCTGGAAAAGTCAACCAAATTTCAGACACTTCGTTTTCGGCAAAAACATGATTGATCAATTCGATTTGGGTTCTAATAAAAACAACATTAGTCAATTTTTCATCGAGAGCAGTTTTCGCACCACGCCAAAAGCGCGCACCTTTTATATCGATTCCGATATAATTACAATCTGGATGTTGCTTTGCCAATGCAACCGTGTACTCACCCTTTCCACAGCCCAACTCCACTACTATCGGATTTGAATTATTAAAAAACAAATGCCAATTTCCTTTGTGAGCAAAAGACTCTTCAATTAAAGACTCTCTCGTAGGCTGGACTACGTTGGGAAAAGCTTCGTTTTCATTGAAACGTTTTAGTTTGTTTTTACTCCCCATTCGATATTGTTGTTTTTTGATCAATGGGGGTTGCTTTTTCCAAAGAAAAAGAAAATTGAGACCCGATTTGCGGTTGACTTTCAACAAAAAGATCTTGCTGATGTGCTTCCATGATATGCTTGACAATAGAAAGTCCTAGGCCAGATCCTCCTTGTTTACGACTCCCGCTTTTATCGACACGATAAAAACGCTCAAATAATCGAGGAAGATGCTCGGTTGCAATTCCATCGCCGTTATCCGCAATATGTACCATTAACTTTCCATTATCAACCTCCTCAAAGCGAATTTCAGTAGTTCCCTTATTCTTGCCGTATTTAACGGCGTTTACAATCAAATTAGTAAAAACTTGCTGAATTCGTTCCTCGTCTGCGTGTACATAAATCGGTTCTGAGTAATCTTTGTCAAACTCGAGTGCAATATTAGCTTTTGATGCTCGCATTTCGAGAAGCTCAAACACATTTCGAACGTGGTCTACGATATCGAATTTGGAATAAACAAGCTCTGTTTGACCAGTTTCTAATTGTGTGAGCAAATCTAAATCTTTAACAATATAAATGAGACGATCCACGCCTTTATTTGCACGATTCAGGTATTTCTTATTTACTTTATCATCAAGAAGAGCACCATCGAGAAGGGTCGAAACATAACCTTGCACGGTAAACAGAGGCGTTTTCAATTCGTGAGCTATATTACCCAAAAATTCTTTTCGAAAGGCATCTTGATCTTTTAAGGCATCAATTTCTAATTTTCGCTTTGATACGATTTGTTGCACTTGATCAACTAGTGCATTCATATCCACGATATCCCAATTGTTTGTCGCCGTGTCGTCTGGTATCAAGTCTGCATACAACTGCTTTAAATAGCTGTAAAAAAAACGATTGACTTGTCTATTCAACCAAACATAAACGATGATACTAAGAGGCAAGCCAAAACCAATAGGCAGTAATAAAAATTTTATCTGCAAAGGGTCTTGTTCGAGCACAAAATACACAAGTAGTGCATTCGAAAAAAGTACGTACAAGAAACACATTACAGAAAATGTGATCGCAATGTATTTTCTTTTTTTAATCAACACAAAAATCGATTTTAGATGACGTACTTGTAGCCGACTCCTTTTACAGTCTTGAAATGACGATCGCCTATTTTTTCTCTGAGCTTACGCATGTGAACGTCAATGGTTCGTCCTCCAACAATGACTTCGTTTCCCCAAACACGATCTAATATAATATTACGCTCAAAGACTTTATTTGGCTTACTTGCCAAAAGTGATAACAACTCAAATTCTTTTCTTGGTAAAATCTTTTCTTCTCCATCGTAGATGATCTTATACTCATCTCTGTTGACAGTCAGTTTGCCAGCTTCGATTAGAGGAAAGTCAGCAGATCCTTCATTCACACGGCGAAGTAACGATTTGATCTTACTTATAAGCAACTTGATTTTTACGGGTTTAGTAATATAGTCATCAGCTCCTGCTTCTAAACCGGCAACTTGAGAATAATCTTCACTTCGAGCAGTGAGAAAAACAATAATTAATTGATTACCTAAAGGTAGTTTTCGCAAATGTTCACAAGCCTCTATTCCATCCATTTTTGGCATCATCACATCGAGCAAAACAAGGTGTGGCGATTCTTTTTTGGTGATTTTAATGGCTTCTTCTCCATCTTTTGCTGTAAAGACTTGATAACCTTCATTTGTAAGATTGTAACTGATAAATTCTAAGATGTCTGTCTCGTCATCTACCAGTAAAACTTTAATATGATTTTTTTTCATTGCAAAGTTAAAAACCAAATGTAAAAAAAATTATGAGCAAATGTTGTTTTAAACTTTATCTAAAAGTTAAAAATGTAACTTTGAATATTATTTAAAGTGATGCCGTCATTTTTCCAGTCTTCGGAGCAATTTACCAAACAAGCACTGGGCTTGTACGCTTTCCAGTTTGAAACAAATCCGATCTTTCGTTCTTTTTGTGATTTGACATCCCGTCATCCTGCCGAGTGTAACAATATCGAAACCATTCCATATCTACCTATTTCTTGTTTTAAAACACATCGTGTTCAATCTGAAACAAATGATTATGCGCATGTTTTTGAAAGCAGTGGGACTGGCGGTCAGACTAGCTCACACTTTGTCAATGATATAAAACTTTACGAGCAAAGCTTTACGACTTGCTTTACTCATTTTTATGGCGATCCAAGTCAATATGCAGTCATTGGCCTTCTGCCTGGATATCTGGAACGTCCAAATTCATCACTGGTCTATATGGTACAAAAGTTGATCGAGTTGTCAAAAAATCAGGATAGCGGTTTTTATTTAGACCAATTCGATTCGTTACACCAGTTACTCTTTCAAAGAGCGAAGCAAAACAAAAAAACATTGTTGATTGGCGTGAGTTTCGCCTTGATGGATTTTGCCGAACAATTTTCTTGTTCACTTCCACAAACCGTTGTGATAGAAACAGGCGGCATGAAGGGAAAACGTAAAGAACTCATTCGCGAAGAACTCCATTTGTTTCTAAAACACAAGCTAGGTGTTCAGACTGTGCACTCAGAGTATGGAATGACAGAATTGTTATCGCAGGCTTATGCCAAAAAAAATGGTCTTTTCAGGTCTCCTGAGTGGATGAAAGTATTAGTTCGGAACCCAAACGACCCCTATGATGTAAAAGAGGCAGGAACCGGGTGTCTAAATATCATTGACCTGGCCAATAAAAATTCTTGTGCTTTTATTGCCACAGACGATTTGGGAACTGTTTATCCTGATGGCTCTTTTAAAGTCCTAGGAAGGTACGATTCTGCCGATGTCCGCGGCTGTAATTTGATGGTTAGTTAAAAACGACCAAAAAATAATTTTTCTTGCCTCGCTGAAGTAAGAGGTATCGATCACAAATCAAGTCGGATACTTTTGCCTGATAAGTATAATTTATTTTCTCTTTGTTTACAGCAATAGAGTTTTCTTTAAGTGCTCTTCTTGCCTCACCGTTTGAAGTCAAAAAACCTGTTGATGTCGCTAGCAAATCAACGGCAGAAATCCCCTTTTCCAACATGACTTTATCAAGATTCGCTTGTGGCACTCCTTCAAAAACATCTAAGAAGGTTGCTTCGTCTAAATCCTTTAGCGCTGCAGAAGTTGCTTTGCCAAAAAGAATTTCAGACGCTTGCACAGCCAGCTTTCGTTCTTCCTCCGAGTGAACCATACGTGTGACTTGGTCGGCCAGCGTCCTTTGGAGTTGGCGTTGATGCGGCATTTCTTTGTGTGATATGACCAACGACAAAATTTCTTCCTCTTCTAAGAAAGTGAAAATCTTTATATATCTCTCGGCATCTTCATCAGAAGTATTCAGCCAGTATTGATAAAATTTATAGGGAGATGTCTTTGTTTTATCGAGCCACACATTACCCCCTTCTGTTTTTCCAAATTTCGTCCCATCCGCTTTGGTTATCAATGGACATGTAATCGCATACGCCTTTCCACCCGCCTTTCGACGCACCAATTCTGTCCCTGTTGTGATGTTTCCCCATTGATCACTTCCACCCATTTGCAACAAGCAGTTGTGATGTTGGTAAAGATGTAAAAAGTCATAGCCCTGAATCAATTGATAGCTGAATTCGGTAAAAGACATCCCCTCTTTGGCATCGGAACCAAGTCGTTTTTTCACAGAATCTTTGGCCATCATATAATTTACCGAGAGATGTTTTCCGACGTCGCGCACAAATTCGATGAGTGAAAATTTTGACATCCAATCAAAATTATTGACCAGTTTGGCAGCATTAGGAGAACTTTGGTCAAAATCCAGAAAGCGACTGAGTTGGTTCTTTATCCCATTGATGTTTTTGTCAAGGGTAGCATTGTCAAGCAAATTGCGTTCTTGTGATTTGCCCGATGGATCTCCAATCATTCCCGTAGCACCTCCGACAAGGGCTATCGGCTGATGTCCAGCGCGTTGAAAATGCATCAAAATCACAATCTGAACCAAGCTTCCAATATGTAAGGAATCTGCTGTTGGATCAAAACCGATATAGCCAACAGTCGATTTTTCGTTTAATACTTTTTCAGTATCTGGCATGATGTCGTGAATCATTCCTCGCCATTGAAGTTCCGCTACAAAATTCTTTATCATCTCTTACATGTTACACAAATATAAACTCTCCTTTTAAAAATAAAAGAGCATCATTTGTTTTCGTTCAATCTATTGTTCTTACCCTTTTTTTCTGATGGCAGAGAATCTTTTTCAACCATCATTTTTTTTTCTTCTTGCTTTGCTTGTTCTTTTTCTAGCTCTTCCAGAAGCAGTTTTGATCGGTTTACGATTCGTAGGTATTGCTTAGGGTGTTTTGCGTAATAAGCACTACTCAAATTAAATTGCAAGCTATCAATCTCGTGGTAGGCATAGAATGATGCACTTTGAACTCTTACTGGTTTTTTGTTTTTTTCAGGAACAAATCCCTGACTTGCGTCAATAATCGAAAGTTCAAAGATCAGTTGTGCCATTTTTTCTTCGCCAATCAAATTGGCAGGACGGTCTTTATCTACATCTGAACAAGAAATAAGCAAAATAAACAAAAAGTATATGCTTTTTTTCATCTTATAAATTCTACGGGCATTGCTGCATTATGATTTGAAAATTTTCCGTTTTCGTAGGTCAATGCTCCATTGACAAAGGTATGTGTAACCTTAGCTTGGAATGTTTGCCCTTCCAATGGAGACCACCCGCATTTATACCACACATTTTCCTTGTCAACAGTGTAAGGAGCGTCCATGTCGATAAGGATCAAGTCTGCAAAATAACCTTCGCGAATATAGCCTCTACGATCAATATCAAAGAGTTTGGCTGGGTTATGAGCCATTTTTTGAACGATTTTTTCCATCGTTATTTTTCCTTGCAAATGACATTCCAAAAGCACAGAAAGAGCATGCTGAACCATAGGGCCTCCAGAAGGTGCTTTGGTGTAAGGGTTTGTTTTTTCACTCAAGGTATGAGGAGCATGGTCGGTGGCGATCAAATCAATCCGATCATCGTTTAGAGCTTCCCAAAGTCCTTCGCGGTCAGCAGTCTTTTTTACTGCAGGGTTCCATTTGATAAAACTTCCTTTTTGTGCATAGTCATTATCACTAAACCACAAATGATGGATGCAAACTTCTGCGGTCACTTGTTTCGCTTCTACCAAAGGGTTACTGTCAAACAATTGAGTCTCTTTTGCTGTGGAGAGGTGAAATACATGGAGTCGAGCTCCTGTTTCTTTGGCAAGTGCTATCGCTGTCGAAGACGATATATAGCAAGCCTCCTCAGAGCGAATCAAGGGATGGCAAGACATCGGAATATCGTCTCCGTATTTTTCTTTGAATTCAGCGAGGTTTTGCTGTATTGTTCCTTCGTCTTCGCAATGAACGGAAATGGGCAGTTTGGTGTTCGAAAAAATCTCACGTAAAACCGCAGGGCGATCCACCAACATATTCCCCGTAGAAGATCCAAGAAAAAGTTTTATGCCAGGTACACGCTTGGGGTCAACCGCTAAGACTTCGGCGAGGTTGTCGTTTGTGCCTCCAAACATAAATCCAAAATTTGCCCAAGACGTTTCAGTTGCTCTTTCTATTTTTTTCTCAAACGCAGACCATGTTGTTGTTTGCGGGTTGGTGTTTGGCATTTCAAAAAAGGTGGTGATCCCTCCTGCAACTGCCGCTCTACTTTCTGATTCAATCGTTCCTTTGTGTGTAAGCCCTGGCTCACGAAAGTGCACCTGATCGTCTATGAGCCCCGGAAACAGAAACTTTCCAGTTGCATCAATTTCGAAATCAGCATCTTGATTGATGTGCGTATCTATTTTTGAAATACGTGTTCCTTCAAGAAGAACATCAAGGGTTTGGGTTTTTCCTTCATTCACAACTTGCGCATTGCGAATCAGTGTAGTTTGATTATTTGGCATACCAACTTTTTATCTTCATCAAAAGTATTCCAAAAATCGCTTCACTTACAATGGAGCTGTTCATTTTTGAAGAACCTCTCACACGATCTGTAAAAACAATCGGTATTTCCTTCAGTCGAAACCCATTGATCCACGCTTTAAATTTCAGCTCAATCTGAAATGCATAACCCGAAAAGCGAATTTGATTTTGATCTATTGATTGTAATACTTGTTTGTTGTAGCCCACAAAACCAGCGGTGGTATCTTTGACGGGTAAGCCAGTAATAATACGAACATACAACGATGCAAAATAGGAGAGTAAAATTCGCGTGAGTGGCCAGTTGACCACCTGAATTCCACGAACATAACGAGAGCCAATAACGACATCTGTTTTGTTATTTATTAACTCTTTTTGCAAATTGATCAAATCCATTGGGTTGTGCGAAAAATCAGCATCCATTTCAAAAATGTAGTCATAATCATGGTCTAGCGCCCAACGAAATGCCTCCAAGTACGCTGGTCCTAACCCTTCTTTAGTGGGACGCACAATCAAAAACAAGCGGTCTTTGTGTGTAGAAAGAAGTGCTTTTGTAAGGTTTGCCGTTCCGTCTGGTGAATTATCATCAATCACCAAAAGATCAAAGGGTTGCTTTAATTGCATGATAGCAGCGATCATTTGCTCAATGTTCTCTGCTTCGTTATAAGTCGGAATGATAACTAGATTTTTTCTCATGACATACTAGATACAAAAGTAGGGAATTCAAAGGTCTTGTTTACCTACCATTTTATACTTTTGCAGAATGAACGAAGTCATTTTTCGTACTCTTCCCGATGATCTATGGTATATGTGGTATCTCATCTTGCTGGTATGCCTTTTGTTGCTCATCAAACTTTCAGACAGTAAAGAGTTTTTTAAAATCGTGGGCATCGGACGCAGCGACATTTCGTACTCCAACAAAATCCTAGCGCCTGTTGAGAAAATCAAAGGTCAAAATCTCTTAACCTTTTTGTTTCGCGGACTCACATTTAGTTTTTTTGTTTTCTTACTTACTAAGGAATCGGGCGTCCTAGCAGGACATAACATTTCAATTTATTTTATTTTTTCCGTTTGGTTCGCCTACACTACTATCCGTTTGTTGCTTGAAGTCATAACAGGGCTGTTGTGGAAGTCAATACGATTGTTCCTCCAACTGATTTCTCGACGAGCTTTACTCAAATCAAAAGCCGCTTTTGTTTTGTTTATCTTTCTCCTATTTGGTAGTTATGAACCCTTACAACATCTTATCTACTGGAGCATCGTTGGTTTTATCTACATCCTTTATTATTTGTTTGGATATCAATCTTATGCCGCCTCATATTCACCCCTAATTCGAAAGAAATTTCTGTTATTTATTTTGTATATTTGCGCCCTCGAAATTATCCCCTTGTGGATTGCCTTCGATCTAGCTAATCAGTGGACAATAAATAACGTGTTATGAAAGTAAAAACTATTCTTGTTTCACAACCAGAACCAATCATTGAGAACTCTCCGTACAACCAGCTTATTGAAAAACGGAAAGTGGCTATTGACTTCAGACCATTTATCCATGTTGAAGGCGTTGCAGCAAGAGAAGTTCGAAAACAAAAAATAGACCTTTCTACGTTTACTGCGATCATTTTGACGAGCCGAAACGCTGTTGATCACTTTTTTAGACTTGCAGAAGAAATGCGCTACCCCATTCCAAATACACTCAAATACTTTTGTCAGTCCGAAGCCGTTGCATATTATCTTCAAAAATATGTGGTTTATCGCAAGCGAAAGGTTTATGTTGGTACGCGTACTTTCACTGATCTCGTTGAAATCATGAACAAATACAAAGAAGAAAAATATTTGCTTCCTTGTACAGACGTGCTCAAACCTGCCGTCCCTACTGCGCTTGACAAGTTGGGTGTGAATTGGACAAAAGGTGTGTTCTACAATACCGTGATTAGTGACCTCTCTGATTTACGCAATGTCTATTACGATATTTTAGTGTTTTTTAGTCCCTCTGGAATTGAGTCGTTGTTTCACAACTTCCCTGACTTTAAACAAAACGATACGCGTATTGCAGTATTTGGAAACAGCACCGTTAAAGCCGCTGAAAAAGCGGAGCTACGCGTTGATATACTTGCACCTACTCCAACCAACCCGTCGATGACCAAAGCCCTTGACGATTATATCGCAAAGGCAAATAAGCGGTAAAGTGATTATTCGTCCTATTGTAAAATAAAAAAAACCTCAACAATGTGTTGAGGTTTTTTTGTGTGCGGGTGAAGGGACTCGAACCCCCACGCCGTGAAGCACTAGATCCTAAATCTAGCGTGTCTACCAATTTCACCACACCCGCGAATGGTGATGGGTGCAAATATAAACACATTTAGGGATTTTTAGTCTGTAAATTAAACGATATCTTCGTATACAATGTAATTTTATGTCATCACAAGCCACCTACATCGAAAAAAATAAAAATCGCTTCCTTGAAGAGCTATTTTCGCTCATTCGTATACCCTCCATTAGCGCCGATTCGAGCTGTGCGCCCCATATGCAAACTGCTGCACTAGCCGTAGTTGATGCATTGCAGGCAGCGGGATGTACGCACACCGAACTCTGCCCGACCGCTGGCTACCCCATTGTCTATGGCGAGAAAATCATCGACTCAAATTTGCCAACTGTTTTAGTTTATGGACACTATGACGTGCAACCCCCCGACCCGCTGGACCTATGGGAGACTCCACCTTTTGAGCCAACAATTCGCAAAACAGACCTCCATCCCGAAGGAGCCATTTTTGCTCGTGGTGCCTGCGATGACAAAGGGCAAATGTTTATGCACATCAAAGCCCTTGAAGTAATGGAACAAAATGGTGGCATTCCTTGTAATGTCAAGTTTATGATAGAGGGTGAGGAAGAAGTCGGTAGTGATAACCTCGAAACCTTTGTTCGTGAAAACTCCGACAAACTCACCAATGATGTGATCTTAATTTCTGACACAGGTATGCTGGCGAACGATATCCCTTCTATCACCACAGGTCTTCGCGGGATGAGTTATGTGGAAGTCGAAGTCACAGGTCCCAATCGCGACTTGCACTCAGGCCTCTATGGAGGAGCAGTTGCCAACCCTATCAATATCCTAGCCAAAATGATTGCTTCTCTACACGATGAGAACAACCGAGTGACTATTCCCGGTTTTTATAGTAAAGTGGAAGAGCTAAGCGCTGGCGAACGTGAACAATTTAAAAAGATTCCATTCTCGCTAGAAAGCTATCAAAACGCACTTGATATCGAGTCCGTTTATGGAGAAAAGGGCTTTTCTACTCTCGAGCGCAAATCGATTCGCCCTACCCTAGACATCAACGGGATTTGGGGTGGTTATACAGGTGAGGGCGCAAAAACGGTCATCGCATCAAAGGCCTATGCCAAAATCTCTATGCGATTGGTGCCAAATCAAAAATCAGAAGAAATCACCAAACTGTTTATGGATCATTTTGTGTCCATCGCTCCCAAAGGGGTGACGGTAAAAGTCACACCGCATCACGGCGGTGAGGCATACGTAATGCACCCCGACGGACTGGAGTTTCAAGCAGCTTCAAAGGCCTATGTCGAAACCTTTGGCAAAGCACCCATCCCTGTTCGTGATGGAGGAAGTATTCCCATTGTTGCTCTATTTGAAGATACCCTACAAAGCAAAACTGTACTGATGGGCTTTGGACTCGACAGCGACGCCATTCACTCTCCCAACGAGCATTTTGGAGTGTTTAACTTTTTGAAAGGGATCGAAACCATTCCGCACTTTTACAAACACTTTACGGCGATGCACCAAGCCAATCGATAAGAAACAACTCTGCAGAAATCCCGTCGGCTAAAAATGCGCCTTTTCGTGTAGTTTTTAGGGCATTGTTTTCGATATGAAGAAGACCCTCATCCATAAAACGTTTGGCTTGGTCTTCCAAATGCTGGCGATATCGTAATCCCAATTTGTTTTCCATTGCTTGCAGCGACACACCCCATGATGCCCGAAGTCCGATCATAATGGATTCGTTGAAGATATCAACAACACTTAGCTTTTCAATCGTTTGTGGCAACTCCCCCTTTGTGATCTGCTGCATATAGCTGGCATTGTTACTCACATTCCAATATCGCTGATTCCCATCAAAACCGTGCGCAGAGGGACCAATTCCCAAATAGGTCTTGCCTTGCCAATAGCCCGTGTTGTTTTGGGAATGATAACCCGGTTTGCCAAAACTCGATAACTCGTAATGGTCATAACCCGCCTGTGTCAGGGTATCAACCAAATGGTGAAATTGCGCCTCCACCACGTTTTCGTCAAGAAGAGAAACCACACCCTTATCCACAAAACGCTCAAGCGCTGTTTTGGGTTCTAGCGTGAGAGCATAAGATGAAATATGTGGCACCTCAAGTTGGAGTGCATGGTCAAGATTTCGTTTCCAATCGTCTAGGGTGGTGTTTGGATTTCCAAAAAGAAGATCAATCGAAACATTGTCAAATTCTTTTTTCGCAAGCGTTACAGAAGATAGGGCTTGACTGGCATTGTGTGCGCGGTTCATTAGATTTAGCTCGCTATCATGAAAAGATTGTATTCCAATCGAAAGTCGATTAATACCCGCCTCTTGAAGTGCTTGCATATACTCCAAAGTCAAATCGTCGGGGTTCGCTTCTAACGTAATCTCTGGACTTTGAATGACATCATAATGCTGATGCACTTGGTCTAGCATGCCGACGATATGCTCCTTTGATAGTACCGACGGGGTACCTCCACCAAAATAAATGGTTTCAACAGGACGTTGGGCTTCCATTTTTCGTAATTGCAATTCGGCATATATGGCTGCGATCATTTTATCTGCATGTCGCATCGATGTCGAAAAATGAAAGTTGCAATAATGACAGGCCTTTTTACAAAAAGGAATATGAAGATAAATTCCTGACATGCCTATTTTTTTACGCGATGCGCTTCTTGCTTAATAAACGAACTCCAACCTGAATAACTTTTATTGGGCTCTTGAACAGGGTTGAAAAAGTGGCAAACCGCAGCAGCGAGGCCATCTGTTGCATCCAAGTTTTTGGGGAGGGTTTTGAGCTTTACCATTTGCTGTAACATTTTAGCCACTTGTTCTTTTGAGGCATTTCCATTTCCTGTGATTGCCATCTTTATTTTTCGAGGCGAATACTCTGTAATAGGAAGTTGACGAGATAAACCAGCAGCCATAGCAACCCCTTGTGCCCTTCCCAACTTAAGCATGGATTGTACATTTTTCCCAAAAAAAGGTGCTTCAAGTGCCATTTCATCAGGATGAAAATGATCAATGATCTCCATGGTTTTTTCAAAAATTTTATGCAGCCTTAGATAGTGGTTCTCTTTGGTGTTGAGAGCCAGCTCATCCAAATGTAAAAGCTCCATCTTATTTTTTTCGACGGTAATAAGCCCATACCCCATCACTGTCGTTCCAGGGTCAACTCCCAAAATAATTCGCTTTGAAGAAGGTGATTTTGTACTCATTATGGCTTTTGAACTTTTAACTGAATCGGGACGCGAAATTGAACTTGTGTGGTCACGCCCAAGTTTGTTTTGGTCGCTGGACTCACTTTCGGGAGTTTGTCAATGACACTTTGCATAGCATCCCGAACAGAATAGGAAGGAGCTGCCTCAATGCTTTCGAGCAATATCGTTCCATGATGATCGACACGTAAATACAACAAAATAGATGCCAAAGTGTCGTTCACATTTTCGATGGGGTTTTCAGCAAAAAATGCCTCAACCCTTTGCAAAACAGAATCCTGAAAACATATCCATTGCTCCGGAATTGTTTCCTTGACTTCACAACCCGGAAATACGGGGGATTGATCTGTAGATTGCCAGGAAGTGTCGGGCTTACGCACTTGATCTGTTTGCTTACAGGAAATTGTAAGAACCAAAAATCCGATAAAAAACACCCTTATCATTCGTATCGAAAAGTACAAAAAAAATAACGTAAACATTTGTGCAATGCTGCGACTTAGCTAATTTAGCTCGTATAAATTAATATATGGATATTTTACTCCTATTATGTGGTGTTTTACTCATCATTCTTGGTGTTGCAGGTAGCTTTCTCCCCATTATTCCAGGTGCAATATGTAGCTGGTTAGGATTATTTGTTCTTCATGTCACAACATATGTCCCAATGAATATTTCCTTTTTAGGAACAACGCTAGCTATTGCAATCGTGGTTTTCCTGCTCGATCTTTTTCTTCCCATTTGGGGGACAAAAAAATTAGGCGGAACACGAATGGGCACCATTGGATCTGCCATTGGGCTTATGCTAGGACTCTTCTTTGGGCCTATTGGGATTATTCTCGGTCCTTTCGTGGGCGCTCTAGCTGGTGAATTGACTCAAAACAACGATATAAATCACGCTGTAAAGGCTGCCTTTGGCTCTTTGGTTGGTTTTCTAGCAGGCACTTTTATAAAATTTTCTCTTGCGGTGGTGTACCTTATCTTTTTTGTCAATATTTTTTGGAAACACAAAGGGATGTTTTTCTAAAAAAGCTCCTGGCAATCTAAAGTTCTTATCAAATCACAATACTATACTTAAAAAAGAACTCTTCAATATTGTAGAATTTTTTAACTACCAAAATTTATCAAATCACAATAAATTTTAACGTAGTCCTTTACGTTAAAAGTAATCAAATCTGTTGTCTACAACATCATATTGATCACGAATGACCTCGTCGATCAAAAGGCGTAAATTTGATAATGTTACTTGCGATAAGTTACTCGTGTAGCCATCGTATGATAGCAATGGTGTTGCCTCTTCAATAAAATCTACTTCAAGTGCAAAAACACCTTGCTTTCCTTCAATAATGGTAGAAACGGAATTCATTGGCAGTGAAAAACCAACGCCTACTACATATGGCTCACTCCCTGCACCTGCGATTGACCCTGCGGAAGCAGTTAATGCCGAAGAAGTATTGATGACTTGATAGTAGTCTTCAGCTAGCGTAGATAAAGATTGTTCTACTGAATATTTTGAGTTAAGTAGCTCATATTTTTTTTGTTGCAACAATAAAGGCCGTACACCAGCTTCTACGTCCGAAACTTGTGACAAGCCAGCATCTTTTTTACCAGTCAGTTCAGCAACAACATAACCACCATTGGTCAGATCAAAACGTTTGATTTCATTTAGCTTGGTTTCTTTAGAGAAAGTCCATTTAACAATCGATCGCTGTGCACCTAGTCCTGGAACACCCTCATCCATCAACATAAGATTTGCAGCTACTTTTGGGGTTAAACTCAATGACTCCGCAGAAGAAGTGAACCCATTCCTTTTGGTTTCAATTTCAAATTCTGCTGCAGCACGGAATATTTCATTACTAGTTTCTTCAGAGGGTACAATTTTTTTAACAACAGAAGCGACCAACACAACATCTTCTTTTTCTTGGACTTCGATGACATGAAATCCATATGCTGTTTCCACAACGCCTATTGTTCCAATTCGTTTTGAAAAGACAAAATCATTGAATGCCTCTACCATGTCCCCACGCTTGAAAAAACCGAGATCTCCACCTCGACTTTTGGATGGTCCGTCTGAATATGTTCTTGCAAGATTGGCAAAATCTGCATCTTTCGCTCTGGCCAAACGTTGAATTCGATATGCTTCTGTTCGTGCTTGTGCTTTTGTTCTCGTTACATCAGACGAAGAACTTTGAGACCCTTCATAAGCAAATAGAATATGGCGTGCTTTTACCGACCCGCCACGGTCAATGTCCATCATACGTGAAAGCTTAAACAAATTACCATCTTTATATGGGCCAAAAACCTCATTTTTTTTCAATTCAAATAAGGTGTTGGCATAGGTGCCCAACTGTGCTTTGGTTTGATATGTAGCTGTGTAAGGAACGTCCGAATACTCAGCGATAAACTGAGTAACGTCGGTTGATTCAGCAAAAGAAGGTAGGCTTTCCTCTACTCCACTCGCTTCGTTAAAAATGGGCTGTGGTTCAAGTAATTTTTTTAATTCATTCTCTATTGCAAGATTATCATTTACCGATGCGTTTTCTTCAAAAACAACATATTGGATTTCGCGACTTGCTTCTTGTTGGTAATTTTCTGTATTTTCGGTAATATAATTTTTTATCTCTCGGTCTGCGATAGTCACCAAACTGTCTGGAATTGCACTGTAAGGTACCTTCACATAGGATATGCTGATTTTATTATTTTCCAAACCATAGGCTTGCTCCCCATCAAATTGTGTGTGATATATCCCCGAACGCACCATGTTTTCGTATAGTTGTTTAGTGATGTTGTCTCGAATAGATACTTCCTGTTGCTGCCATTGGCTGTAGAGTTCTGGATTGTTTCGTTTACTATCAATGATAAAATCTGTAAAAGCATTGATGTCAAAATCACCAATTGCGTTTTGAAAGCGCTCATCGTCTTTAAAACCCGGTGAATTCGCAATAAAATCTTCGACATGAAAACGGCCTACTTCAAGTCCGAGTTCGGCTTTGCGTTGTTTGAACGAATACTCACCAACGATCTGATTCCATATCGCATTCACAGCTTCTATATTGCTCATGCCTGTGTTGCGTTCCACAGCGTCCACACGTCGACTATATTGTTCGATAGATATCGTTTCATCTCCTATTTCTGCAACTGGCTCTTGACTAATTGTTCCAGCACCTTCGAAAACACCAGATATTACAAAAGCAAATAATGCTAATCCAATAACTAAGATTAAAAAAATGGATCTCTCTCGAATTTTACCTAATATGGCCATGAGTTATGATTTTTTGATCGTAGGCTAAAATACAATTTCTTTAGATGAAAAAAAAGATGTATTACACTGACTTTATTTTGCCAAAATTTTAATGAGTTCTATTTTACTTGCCGTGACTTTCTGAATCTCAAATTGAAAGTCACCAATTGTCACAACTTGGTCCTTATCAGGAATGTTTTCTGTGTGATGAACAATATAGCCGCCTAAGGTTTCATATTGATCGCTCTCATGAAGATTCAGTTTGTATTTATCGTTTAAATAATCGACCTCGAGTCTGGCTGAAAATAAATAAGTTCCTGAATCGAGTTTGCGTTCTATCAAGGCAATGTTGTCGTGTTCGTCTTCGATTTCACCAAACAGTTCTTCTACAATGTCCTCTAGAGTGATCATCCCAGCCGTTCCCCCATACTCGTCCAATACGATGGCTATACTTTTTCGCTTTTTGATCAGTTGACTAAGGATGTCTTTAATAAACATGGACTCAGGGACAAATTCAACGGGGTGGGTGATCGTACGAATATTACTGGGTTTTCTAAATAAGTCGAAAGCGTGTATATAGCCCACTACATTATCAAGGTTTCCTTTATAAATGAGGATTTTAGAAAATCCCGAACTGGAAAAAAGATTAATAAGTTCATTTGGGGAAACATAGCGGTCCACTGCTGTGATTTCGGCTCTGGGAACCATAATCTCACGCGCCTTTCTATTGGTAAACGCCAATGCATTGTGAAAAATCTGAACCTCACTTTCTATGTCTTCATTTTCAGTTGATTCAACATGTTCGGTTACATACTCCTCCAGATCTACTCTAGAAAAAGCAGTAGGGATATGGTCGTCACTTGTCTTAAAGACTCTACGAAGAATGACGTTGGAAAGCCATAAAAAAGCGTTAGTTAATGGACTTAATACATAGTAAAACAAAACGGTGGGGAGTGCAAAAAATTGCAATAGAGCGTTGGCATAAATCTGAAAAAACACCTTAGGTAAGAATTCTGCCGTAATCAATATCACAACTGCCGATATTAGAGTTTGTACAAAAACAATCGAAAGAGATAAGTCTGTATTTCCAAGTGCCTCAGGATAAAGTTGAGCGATAAGGAATTCACCCATAAATAATCCATAAATCACAAGTGCGATGTTATTCCCCACTAAAGTAGTCGCTATGAACTTTGAAGGGTTTTTGGTGAGCTTAGCAAGTGCTACGGATACGATTCCTGGCTGTTTGATCTGAAGTGCCAAACGAATTCTGTTAGAAGAAACAAAAGCGATCTCCATGCCAGAAAAAAAAGCCGATAGCATCAGGCAACCAACAATAACAAGCAACGCAGGGGTCATTGATTCTATTGGCTTCTTTTTTCAAATTTCTTCCGATACTTTCTGCGAAAGAAAAACATCGCAAAGGCAGCAGCTCCTAAAATACAAGAAATATAAAATTGCTGATCAATATTTTCAATATTAAAAATTGCTTTCGCCGTAAAAAGAAGCCCAAAAATGAGGTAGAGCTTTTCGGAAATCTTATGAAACTGATTCATGTTTATAGGTCTTCGTCTTCCAGTTGAATATTGCCACTTATAATTCCTGTCATTAACTTTCGAAATGAACGATCGGCATCTAGCCTAACTGCTCTCAAGTCATAGGAATCATTCGTAAATGTAAAGTTTTTTTCTGTGAATAGCCACTCTTGTCCTGCATCCCAATACAATTGATTTGTATTTAGATTTGTTCCAGTGGAGTCTGAAATCACAACATTTCCGCGCAAATCAATGATTTCTGTTCGTGGATAATATACCCCATAATCGGAGTGCACAAAAGTGACCTCACCATTCCTGCCATATAAGGTAGCATCCAGTCCCTTGGGAAATTCTGAATAAGGGAATTTTAGGTTGGTGTAATCAACGTTGATGGGAGCGAGTAGCTCTGCTTCCACACGTGCTGAATCGGAGTAGATAAGATGTAAGTCTTCAGTGACGCCCACTGGAATTTCATCAAATTTATTAATTTGCTGAACAGCAGAAAAGTTGTCTGAACAACCTATGAAAGCCAAAACGATTAAGGCAACAAAGAGTCCCCTACCACTCATAACTCTACAAATTTGGCACAGTCACTGAAGCATTAATCCAACAGTCAAAACGAATCTGTTCGCCAGCTTTACCTTGTGTAAAAATGTCAGTTTTTGAAGGCGCTCTTCCACTATAACTCGCTTCGAGTTTTTGGGCTGTCTTATTCAGTGACGGATCGACGGTTGCTGCTCTTCGAGCTGTTTGAGAGGCCAACCAATAAACGGCTTGCTTTTCGAATTGGTTATTCCCACAGTCATTTGCACTAGATGCATACAAACTGGCAATTAAAACATATGCTTTACCCATTGAAGGTTTATTTTCTAACGCTCGGAGTGCATACTTTCGAGATTGACTTTTCAAACCACGTTTTTTGAGTTTTGTAGCAATTTTATAAAGAATGTCTGCTTTTCTATATAAGTCAGACTCCATGGTCAGTGATTCTTCATAAAAAGCAATCGCTTCGCTAGATTTCCCAGCTTTATCCTTGAGAATTCCCAAATAGTATGCTGAGTCTGCAGAAGGACTTAGCCCATGTAAAGCTTCCACAAGTTCTACAAAAAGAGGATCATCTGAACATTCTTTAGCATCCATACGGCTTGCTGCTCGCTTCAACCACTTTTCATCAATTTTATTTTCATCGAAATTTGATCGATAAAGCGGAATTAAATTGTCACATGAAGCTTCCTGAGAAATGATTGCATCTAGATTGTTTGAGTAGGTTGAATTGGCACGAGAGTTAATTTCAGCAACTTTTTTACTTCTTTTATCTTTTGAAGACAACAGCTCACCCGCATCTTCTTTTTTGATAATACGGTCAAGTGTTTTTGAAAGCTTCTGATTTTCGTAAGCAAATTTTTCGGAGACGTCCTCATATTTAGAGAAAAGCACATCCATCGTTACATTGTCACTACCATTTTTATACATGGTATACAAAGTCTTAAAGTAGTTGTACAATCCTTTTGGGTTTGTGAAACTTTCAATATCAGAAATAAATGCCTCGTCAAAAACCGCATAGACTTCGTTCAAAGGTGCCGCATTATGATCGAACATGGCCTGGGCTTTTGCCGCAAATATTTTCCCTTTCTGACTTTTTCCTCTTCTGTCCGACGGAAAATAGGCAAGCCAGTCATCGTATAGAGAAATAAGCTCAGGAATAATAGTTGATTTATCTTCTGCAGTTTTAATTTTATGACTCAAAATCCGTTCACCATATAGGTATGTAGCAGCGTTTAAATCTGGGCAATGAGTTTTAACCTCTAACCATGGAGCGTATGCAGAATCATAATTTTTAACTTTTGCAAACTCTGCGAAAATGCTAAGATTTGCAGGGCACTCTGATGTATCTTGAGCAGATAGTGGTGCTAATGAACTTAAAATTAGAAATAAAATATAATATTGTTTCATTTTTAATTGTATTTACGTTTTAAAAACCAGCGGTCGTTTAATGAAAAGCCAACCCGTATGTTTAGATAGTTTTCTTCAATCAGTGAACTTCCTTGAGTTCCCAACTTTCCCACTTCTATCCCAATATTGAGATTTGAATAACCCGCAACAGGTAATCCAACTCCAAAGGTTATGCCATTATTTTTGATCGTTTCATCATTCAACACCATCCCAGTGGTGCTTGAATTGTATCCAAATCGATAAACGATGCGTTTCCAATAGTTTGAAAATGAATCGTATTCGGGTATAAAAAATCCTCCAACAGAAAGCTTTGATGCCGCTATGTAATTCACTTTTCCTGTCGCATAGAACGTATTTTTAATCGGTCCGTCATTTTCTGTCCACTGACCTCCGAAATACCATTTTTTTTCTTCACCAATCCCAGCACCGAAAGAATGTCTTGAAGGAACAACAGTCTCCGTTTTATCAAGACCACTAGGTTCCAGATTTAGTTCCTGAAAATCACGTTGAGCACCAAGAGAACTAAATGTCGAAATTGAACGACTATTTAATGATGTCAGGTTCGCGTTTGGTTGATAGGAGTAGTGCAGTTGTACCTGTAAGCGCTCTGACATGTCAATTTTGTAAAATGACGAAAGATTCCACTCTATACCTCTTGTTTCAGATTCATTAACCAGTTGAGACAATAAGTCAACGCCTTCATCTTGACGTGTGTGAACACTAATAATGGTGCCAAAGTTGTAGTATATCGCGGCGCCGACTCCCCAATTGTTTATCGGAGAAAATCCTAGAGAGAAAAAAACTTGGTTAATTCCTCCACTTCCTTCATAGTTGGATTCAAATGGAATATCATTGACTTCGTCGGTTGTATTTAAACGGTAGCCAACGGCCGTTTTTGGCAACAACCCAAAACCAAAGCCAAAGTGTTTTGTCGGAATAGCTACCGTCATGTAATCAATGGAGGCAGTGACGTTATTGGTGGTGTTTTCATTGGACGTAAAGTCGCGTGTAGAATAATTCGCGCCAATTCCGTAGTTTACAAGCTTCAAATCTGCGAGTGTCGCTGGTGAAGATACATTAAAGTGAATACTGTCAGAGTAAGATGTCAATCCACCCATAGCACGTTGGTCTGCTGTACCTTCAAAAATTGTTTCTCCTAGTCCATAAAAAGAATAGGGAGACAATGTACCTTTTTGGGCCTGCAAAAGAGTTACGCAGAATAAAAATGTGATTAAAAAAAAGCGAATCATTATGACTTATTCGTTTCGAGCAACATGTTTAGACCAAATGCTAAAAAATTTGCGTCCGCTAATATGCCATTTTTTACTCGGTTAGACAAGAAACTAGCGTCTCCGCCTGTTAAAATTATGGTAAAGTTTGGAACTAACTTTCCATATTCAAGGACAAAAGCATCGATTTCAGCAATAATTCCAGATATCACACCATGGTGCATGGCATCTTGCGTAGTTGTAGGTGCAAATCTTTCTATCTCTGCAAGTGATAACTTTGGCAATTGATCTGTAAAAGTAGACATCGAACGATACCGCATTTCAATACCGGGGCTAATAGAACCTCCAAGGTGATGTGCGTCTTGTGTGATGAGATCATAAGTTATACAACTCCCTGCATCAATAACAAACACATTCTGGTTGGGGTATAAACTCGTGGAGGCAGCAAGCGCAACCACTCGATCAATTCCCAAACTTATAAACGGCTTGTAATCAGACGTAAATGGAAGTTGTAAGCTATGGTTCGCTTCAATAAATTGAGTCTTTGCACGCAATTCATCAAATTTTTCTTCTTTTTTATTGACCCGAGCTAAAATTGATTTCTCTACTTTGTTTTGGCTAATAATCGATTGCCAGTTTATTTGCTCTGAATTTGAGAATTTTAGGGTTGTTACCAATGCTAGACCTCTAAAGAAGCCGAGCTTGGTGTACGTGTTTCCGATATCAATAGTAAGGTTCAATATATGTGATCAGAAGAGCAAATTTACTGGAAATTTTAATAGTCCCTTGTCTATTCTCTAAAGGGGTTTATATTTGCACTTGCCAAAGAGCATGGTACCTTAGCTCAGTTGGTAGAGCAAAGGACTGAAAATCCTTGTGTCCCTGGTTCGATTCCTGGAGGTACCACAAAACCTTAACTACTTGTTAGTCAATTAGTTGGGGTTTTTTTATTTTCGTGATTTTTAATAGTTTTTTGGAATCAAACCAGTATCTTAATGTATTGTATAACAAATAATTAAATATATTTTTATTTACGAAAGTTTTTTACTGGTTCACTATGGGTTGTCATATCTGCAACAATTCTTGTCCTGAACTACAAGGGTAAAGTTTTCTCTAACTCTTCCAAATAGTACTCTTCATCATTTAACTTTTACATATGAATTTTGTCGTGGTACACAATGTGTACCATATCATTTGTAACTAACTGATATTCAGTAAAATATTTAATGGTTTTATTACTGGAGGTGCCACAACCCCGAGTTAGTAAACTAACTTGGGGGGTTTTTTTAAAACATTTTTAAAAATCCAATCTCTTGCGAAGACAAATGACGCCAAGTGCCTCGTGGTAAGTCTTTCTTGGTAAGTCCCGCAAACATCACCCGATCAAGACTAACAACCTCATAGCCAAGGTGTTCGAAGATACGGCGAACAATTCGGTTTTTTCCGGAGTGAATCTCCAGACCAATTTCACGTTTACTCGCTCCGTGCACATAACTCACTTGATCAACTTTGACAGGACCATCATCCAAGGTAAGACCTCTTCTGATTTCTGCAAGATCATGCGATTTTAGACTTGCGGTAAGAACTACATGGTAAAGCTTTTTCACCATTGAGGATGGATGAGTAAGTTTCTTTGCTAAATCGCCATCATTTGTAAACATTAATAAACCCGTGGTTGGGCGGTCTAAGCGTCCAACAGGCACAATTCGTGATGGGGTGGCTTTGGCAACAAGATCCATCACTGTTTTTCGACCGCGTTCATCTTTAGCTGTGGTAATAAACCCTTTGGGCTTGTTCAACAATATATATGCCTTTTTTTCTGGAGTGATTCGTTTGTCGTCAAAATGAACCACATCGCCATCTTTTACCTGAAAACCGAGTTCAGTAACCACTTTGTTATTGACTTTAACAACCCCCAAACCAATGTGCATATCCGCTTCTCTACGCGAACAAATACCTGCATGAGCGATGTACTTATTCAGACGGACTGTGTCTTTGCTGGCAGACTTCTTCCTCGATTGTTTTTTGTTATTCATGCCGCAAAGGTATGACAACTACATTGGGATTCTCAACAAAGGGAGAGAGAATATTCCTAAGACAATGAGAAATTTAATACCCAATAAAATCATTGCCATGTGATTATTCATAGAAGACCTCCATATAAAAAGTCCGAAAACGAGCAAAAGGATCAAACTGAATAGGAAATAGTAGAGCATACTGTTGAGAGTGAAAAAGAAATACAGAAGTATAACAACACCATGACAAAACATAATCAACAACGTAATCAACCATTTTGTGATGTTTTCACCAAAAGCCGTGGGTATTGTTTTATAATTATTAGTGAGGTCTCCTTTCAGATTACAAAGGTCTTTCATCAATTCTTTGATCGAAAGTAATAACATCAAAAAAGCTGCCAGTGTAAAAATCTCTAGCGTAAAGTTTTTATAATATACCGTGATGGCGAAAAAAGGCAAAACAGTTAACGTAGCAGAACCAAGGTTCCCCATAAATAGGTATCGTTTTAGAAAAGCGGAGTAAAATGCCATACTACCAATATAAACACAAAAGAAAATGACAGAACGCTGAGAGACATAACTTGCGATAAGTAAAGCAATAACGTTGAAAATAATGTAACTAATCAACTTGGTACGTTCTGAAAGATTTTGCTCGAGAAGTGTTTTATGTGGACGGTTGATCAAATCTTTCTCTTGATCGAAAAATGCATTGAGTATATATCCAGCCGCTACCGAAACGGAAGTCGCTAGTATAATCATCCAAAGGTTAAGATCAAAAAATATCTCTAGAGGATTCGATACTGATGCAAAAATAAAGGCTGAGGAAAGAAGTTGTGCAACCAGCAATACCATTAGATTTTGGCCTCTTATCAGCGACAACGAACTGATTAGCTTTACAAAGAGATGGTTTTTGAAAAGCAAAATAAAACGTATTAGAAGGTGTAAACGACTTCTAACCGGTGTTCTTTGAGCACCGATTGAGCTTTGGCAATGTCCTGTGTGAAGCCGAGTATGTATCCGCCACCCCCAGATCCACAAAGCTTTAAATAATATGCATTTGTGTCAATTCCTTTTTTCCAGAGTGAATGGAACTTTTTAGGGATCATCGGTTTAAAATGAGTCAAAACGATCTTTGAAAGCCGCCTTAAGTCTCCAAACAATGATTTGATGTCTCCACTCAAAAAATGATCAACGCAATTATCTGAGTAAGAAATAAACTGTTCTTTAATCATTTTACGAAAAACAGGAGACTCCATATTTTGCATGAATTTATTGACCATTGGAGCGGTTTCTCCCATCATCCCGCTATCCAGTAAAAAGACTGCGCCATTTCCACTTTGAGGCTGAGATGGAATCCCCGTAGGCTCAAGATTATCGTTAGAGTGAATCAAAATAGGAAGACTCAAAAAGCTGTTCAATGGGTCAAGACCAGATGATTTTCCATGAAAGAAGGATTCCATCTGACCAAAAATCTTTTTTAATGACAATAGTTTGTCACGTGTAAGATTTTCTAGTATTGTGATTTTATCATGTGCATAACGGTCGTAAATCGCTGCTACCAAAGCACCACTGCTTCCTATGCCATACCCTTGTGGAATACTACTATCAAAATAAAGTCCGTTTGCTAAATCTGTACGAAACTGTTTCAAATTAAATTTGACCAAATCAGCGTCCAATTCTTGGAGATAATCAGCAAATTCATTCAGTTTGTTATTCGAATGACGGGCTTGCTCAGTGTCTGTGTCTGTGATTTTGAGCGCGCCTTTGTAAAAATTGTAAGGAATAGAAAGTCCTTTAGCATCTTTGATAATGCCATATTCTCCGAAGAGTAAAATTTTAGCGTAAAACAACGGACCTTTCACGATATAAATCTACGTATTTTTTATTCCCATACCAACCCGATCATGAATCAATGCATTATCTTGGCAATATTGACGTAAATTGTTCTCTATAAATCTTCGCGTTTTTTCAGCTTCAGCATCTGGGTAAAGCAAATGAACGTTCGCACCAGCATCTAAGGTGAACGCAAGGTGTAGGCCTGACTTTTTTCGAAAAGCTCTAACCTCTTCAATGATGCGCAAGGTGTTGGGTTGCATCAAGAGATAGGAGGGTGAAGAAGTTAACATCATTGCGTGTAAGCTAAGTGCTTCTTGCTCTACCAAGTCAACAAAAGCAACTAAGTCACCTTTCGAAAAAATCTTTAACAGTTGAGAATAATTTTCTCGAGCTTGTTCAAATCTGGTGGCTGCGTAGAGATGGTTGTGCATCAAATTGTGACCAACCGTACTGCTTACTATTTTTTGCCCCTGATCAACGAGTAAAACGGTATCGTGGTAGGAAGCAAAAACGTTGTCATAGACCGCCAGTTTTACGCCAAAAAGGTCTGAGCTATTTGGGCTTTCTGGATGGTTCCCCCAAAGAATAATTGGCCCTTCCACACTTCGAGCTGCACTTCCTGAACCTAAACGGGCTAAAAACGAACATTTATTTGTTTGTTCTTCTTTTGTTAAGGAAGGGTTTAGTTTTTCTTCTAAAGCAACGATACCCGCAGCAAGAGCAGCCATTGATGATGCCGATGATGCTATACCACTACTATGAGGAAAGGTGTTGCAAGTATCTATCGTCAAATGATAATGAGTAAGAAAAGGTACGTATGGTTTTATACGTTTCAAAAATTCAGTGATTTTTGGTGCAAAAGAAGGGGCTGGTTGCCCTTCATATTGGATTGAAAAAAGGATTTCTTCTTTTTTAGACGATTGCAAATCAAATTGAATGGTTGTCTGCGTCCTGCACTCTCGAAGGGTAAAGCTAACAGAGGGATTACAAGGGATTTGCACCTCTTTTTTACCCCAATACTTGACCAAAGCAATGTTGCTTGGCGCTGACCAACTTGTTGTAAAAGCAGTAATCAAATGATCATGCTCAAAATGCGTAAACCGAAAATCATATCCCATAGTCATGCAAAGATAACATCGTTATTTAAAGTAACTCATTTCAATGTAACAAACCCTTACAAATCTATATAAAACTAAAAATTTATCATATTGAATTGTTTAATCAATATTATATATAATCATGTTTAGCAAATCTCGAATCATATCTACTTTTGCAACCTTTGTTGTTATATACTTTTCCCCTTGAATTTTCTATTAGTTTATTGCTAAAAACTTCTTCGAAAATCAAATAATCAATGATGTTTCCCGAGGAAACGAGATGATATTATGGGCCGTAACTGTTGGATGTGTGATAATGGCCTACCTATTTTCAACGATCTATGAAGGTTGGAGTAAGGACGAATACAGTTTGTCCAATGGCATACGATTTGGTGTCCTTATCGGATTATTTTTTGGCGCCGGAATTGGATTAGTAATGTATGGAACAGAATTTCGAATGACTCATACAGCACATATAATATATGCCTTGTTTTGGGTAGTTACATACTCCATTGCAGGTAACATGGCAAGTGCTGTATATAAGCGTTGACACAGTAGTGCTAATAAATAACCCCGCATGAGCGGGGTTTTTGATTTTTAAGAAGACGTATGTCTTACACAGACTTTACAAAAGGCAGTCCTGTTCTTTCATTTTCAACAACTTTCTTACCTGCTGGTAAATCACACGCATTGTCGCGTTGATCTTTGGCAAAATAATAAATTGTCTGATTTCTTCCACCTTTGAGTGTTACGTCTTTAGTGTGTAAGTAATACGTTTTTCCTTTACTGTTTTCAAATGAATAAGCCATGTTTAATAATTTTTATTAAAAATACACATTTTTTTACACAATCACCACTTTATTGGCAACTTATCGAAGATAAGTTCCTCTTTTTAGGCATATCAAAATGAATAACTTCCTTATTACGTTTATATAAATAAAATTGCCAAAACACATGATATTTAAATATATATTGTTGATAGTCAGTGTTTTATTATTTAATTGTGTGTCGTAACACACACAAACATTCTGTTTGTTTTAATTCACTCACAAACTGTTCTTACAATCTAAAATAAAATTGAGATTCTGACAATTTCTACGCTATTATTTGTCCAAGATGTAGCGCTTAAACCTGTTTACATCGATTTCTGCTGCTATATCCTCTCCCTTTTCAATGAACTCAAACAAAGAATTGGCTGTAAATGGAGCTTGAAGAACACCTCTTGAACCCATTCCGTTGCATATCGCAAGAGGATGGTGCTTTGGGTGGACGCCAACTAAAGGTCGTCGATCTGGAGTGGTTGGGCGAAATCCTGCGCTATGACTCAGTACATGAAAAGGGACTTTGAGTATGCAATCTAATTTTTGCAACAGTGAATCCCTTGCTTCCACCGTTGGGGTTGCTGAGCGGTCTTTCCAGTTATATGTAGATCCAACTCGATATTTACCATTTCCGAGTGGAATAACAAATACTCCTCCATGAATAATAGTCTCTTCCTGAAGTTCCTGGCTTTCGATCACCAATAATTCCCCCTTTGTACTTTGCAGAGGAAGATAGGAGAACCAAGGGTTTGTTTGCCCTTTAACTCCTTGTGTAAAAACAATATGTTGTGCCTCAATTTGATCATAACGAACACCAGTACCTTTGATTTCTAAATCATCAGCAGAAAAAGAATGTTTCATCAACAATTCTTGTTTGTCAAGGTAAGAAGCGTATGCTTTGACCAACATGGCAGTGTCTATCCATCCTGTACCATCAACAACTCCAAAGCCAAAGGGAGCGTGAATGCCATTGTTTTTGTTTTTAATAATCTTAGGGCGCATGTAGGGCTTACTGTCGACTTGAGAGCAAGCCTCATACCAATCGTTGACGTCCGTGGCGGACAGCAGGGTTTTGAGTATCGGAGAGCTATGAATAATGTCAACTCCTAAATCGGCCTCTAATTTTTTGTAGCTGTCCATAGAAGACATCATTTGATGTCCCATCCAAGCAAGCTTTGATCTTTTCAATGCTATGGGGTTGTATAGTCCCGAGCCAACACGGCTGGCAGAGTTTTTCCCATCATCTATAACAACGAAACGTTTCTGATTGGAAATTAGCTTTTGACAGAACGAAATCCCTGATAATCCAAGACCAACAACAATGTAGTCAATCACTAGAAAGTATTGAAAGTGAAATGTAATTTAAGAATTAAACACGAATACAACTTATTTAGTTGCTCCACATATCGTGCTCAAAATTTCGAATAATCTCCTTTAGACGCTGTGATTCGGTAATCCGTAGATATGGATTTTCATTGATATAGGGTGTTTCACTTAACTCTCTATCATCCATGATGTTATCAACTCTATACAGATAGGTGTGGAATCTTCTTGATATAAGAAGTTGATCAAAGGTAATTCGTTTGGAATTATTTTTGTCACTAAATACATAGTGTTTATGAAGTTGCTCTCTGATGTCTTTGTACCATATCCAGAAAAAAGAAGCTGGTTTTTTTAGAGGAGAACCCTCCTCGGCATCTAAATATTCGAAAGACTGGTAGCCAACAGGTTGAATAGCAATTAATCTATATTTTAATTCGCCATATTTTTTGTCAAAATACCAAACCCCCTTAAGGTTATAACCGATAATGTGAAAAGAAGGTAAATAACCGATATCGGAGTCGTCAACGGCACCATCTCCATTGATATCCTCTTTACCGACTTCATCAACCAAAACGAGATTGTTTTTTTGGTCATCAGGCAATTCTTCTCTAATCGAACGAAGTCGATCTCCATCATCCAATCTTGTGAAGTTTCTAAATTGCTGATCATAGATTAAAAGTGTGTCTTTAACTTCGCTATTAGCACCATAACCTACACCATTTTCACTTAAGGTCTTTTCAAAAATATATTCTCTTAAAATTCTCCAAAGCGACTTTCTGTCGCTACCGTAGAGATATTGTCTATCTTGTAGTGGGTAAAATAGCGGAAAATTAAATTGCTCGTACCCGTCAATGTATTCATAAACTACTTTACTCCATAAAACGTCTTTGTCATCAACGTAAGGGTATTCTAATGGTTTATTAAAATCTAATGCGTTCTGTTTGTCTGTTTTTTCTCCTACCTGATCAGGTGTTCTTGCGTTTAACAAGTTAAACTGAGAAAATGCGATTGAATTCAACAGCAAAAAGATCAATAATAAAACTGTTTTCTTCATCTTAACTATTTTAACTTTATACTAAAATCACGAACTTTTACATTCGGGATGGGTTCACCATCCCCTTCGGAAAAGGCAGTAGAAACTATATTTGAAAAGAAAGCTACTTGACCTGGATTTTGGGTTTCAATAATAGCAGACAAACTACGAAGCTTATCCCCTTTAACAGACCTCGTTGGAGCAGATCCAATTTGAAAATCAAAACTCTCCACTTTGATTGTTAAGTCATAATCAAAATCATCAGGTTTAGAACCCGTGACTGTACCTCGAACAAGGCCTCTTTTAGAAATTCCATCTGAACCAAGGAAGAACTTACCATTGTATAGAATTGCACTTTCCATTTCAGGAAGGTTTTTCACACGGAACGATTTTGTTTTTCTGACCTTTGAATTAGAATTATCAGAAATAACGATTTCTAAATCTTTTAAGGAGTTTGGATAAACTTTCCAAGTGCTGTTCCCAATAGCTTTTGTTTTAGCCCCTTTTGAACTCACCCTAAGATTGTTGGTCTGTATTTCAGGATCAGTAATTCTAACTTCGTTGGGAAGGCCTCTGTAAAGAATATTCATTTTAGGCAACTCAACAAAGAAGTCTGTTTTGTTGTTAATGATCAAGCTTTGCTCAACAGGTATCGGGGACAAACTACCATTAGCTTCTCTAAAGTAGAGATTCCCTGTGATTTTTTTCTCACCTGCTAATCTAAAAACTCTCTTGATATTCACAGCACCTCCGCCAATTGTGAAATCTCTACCATTGACTAATTTTTGATTGCCAATTTGTAAGGCGACTGAATCAGGAACAAAATTTCCATCGATACGTCCAACAATAATCTTGGCATCACTCGTGCTTTGCCCTACATAGTATGAAGGTTGCGCATCTAATAGTGTTTTTGAGGTGTTGATGTTTACAGCACTACCATCACTTTTTATCTTGTCAATTAAGGCCTCAACCATCTGTAACTCTAGCTCACGTATATCGGACTGAAGTTTTGTGAACTTTGAAAAGGAAGCAATCAAGGGGAACCCTTCAAAGTTGTAATTCAAATAGTTTTGTTCTGTCCCTTCGCTATTGATAACTTTTTCGTTGTATGTGAAGCTTCGATCTAAAAGATCTATTACCTGCGTAAAGTCGTGTAGAGTCCGTTTTGTCTTTTCGTTAGACTCGTCAACCAATATCGAATCAACGAAAGACTTGTATAAAGAAGAAAAATCACTGAATCGTTGAACGTAATCAATACCATTCTCGGTAAGAACATCGCCCTTAAAAAAGTACTCGTCAAGGTATTGAGACTTGTCCATGGTTTGATAGTCTGTAATACTATCCGCTAACGCCTCTACTTTCTTTTTGTATCTGTTCGGGTCCTTTGAAAGTAAATATTCCTTTATGTTATCGATATAATCATAGTATGCGTCAGCATTCTCTTTAATTGATGAAGAGTATGCGGTAGCATAGCTATAACTCGGGTTATCTTTGTTCTGGTTGAAACTCGTATAAAGTGATTGGCTTTTCTGATACTTTGAGTCAATTGAAGTTTCAATATCTTCATTTAAAATACCAAGAGTTCCCAAAACCTCTTTACTTATGTTTAACGCCAACATTGCGATAAACACGAGGTACATCATGTTTATCATTTTTTGACGAGAATCTTGTTTTCCTGCTGCCATTTTAGGTTGCTTTTACTTCCCCATTGCCTTCGCTATAGCGGAGTACTTTTCGTTCAATTGCTTAACAAGTGTATTCATTTCTTCAAGTTGAACAACAAGCTTGTCACTAGCCGAAACTACATCTCTGTGAGAATCGGGCTGACCTTCTAGACTTTTCTCAATAGAATTATACACATCTTGAACTTGTGACACACTCACACTAGCGGAAGCTAATCTGTTATTGAGTTCGTCAACATTAACTTGAAAATTATCAGGTATTTTAATCATAGTCGCCGCTAAACTTGCACTCTCAAGACTACCTGTTAAGTTCTGAATTTGTGCTGTTGCACCAGTAAAGGAATTTTTCAATGCCTCTACTTCTTTAGAGATATCGGCGATGGCAGCTTCTGGACTATCAGCTATTTCCTCTTCTTCAGCAGTAGTACTGTACCCACGAAGGCCAGCAACTAAAAATATGACCGCTTCTGTAATCAAACCAACTGTTAACATGGTGTTCCCCGAAACGAGTCCAAACAAATCTTTATGTGTGATTTTAAGTAGAGCACCAACAATTACAACCGATGCGCCGACTCCAAAGAGTAATTCAATGTATTTTTCTGGTATAAAAAACTTTTTTTTCATCTATATTATTTTATCATCTACTGTTTGATCCTAAATAGTCACGTACCAAACGCAAGCCAATGTAACTACGTGCGCTGTCAGAGTATTCATAGTCCCTACTTCCAACCTTTAGAAAGTAAGCTACATCTTTCCACGATCCACCACGAACCACTTTTCTTTCATTTCCTGGCATGTAAACATCAGGGTTGAATGTAGTGTTGAACTCGTAACTTTCGTTATAATAAGGAGAGGATGTCCATTCAGCAACGTTTCCAGACATATTGAACAAGCCAAAATCGTTTGGCGCATAGGAGTCAACCTCTGCAGTATAAACAATGTTATCTGCTGCATAGTCTCCTCGCTTGGGTTTGAAGTTCGCTAAAAAGTCACCTCTACTATCGACCAAATACGGGCCTCCCCAAGGGTAAATAGCAGATTGTTTCCCTCCACGAGCGGCGTATTCCCATTCTCCTTCAGTTGGTAATCGAAATTGACCTACCGTTGTTTTATTTTTTTCTCCTCTTAGATAATCATTTCTATACTTTGTGCGCCAGTTCGCAAATGCCTTGGCTTGTTCCCAGCTAATTCCAACTACAGGGTAGTCAGCATAGGCAGGATGCCAGAAGTATTCGTTGAACATTGGCTCATTATAGCTATACTTGAAATCTCTAATCCAAACTGTTGTATCTGGGTAGATCGGAACGGCATCATACTTTAGGAAGTCTGCTCTGGAGAGATCCTCTATATTTGAATCTTTTAAGGCGTTGACGAATTGATCAACTTGTAATTCCGAGAAACGATAGACTAATTTCTTTGTGTCAATAGACTTTACGCCATTATACCATTCGTTTTCTGGAAGGTAAATAGAATCTTCCATGACTTCAGCGTAGTGAATGTCAGGATAATCATTGCGCTCCCAAAAAATTTGTTCGTTTCGGTTTAATGGAAGTGAATGATGGTATGTGCTATCTGGTGAATTTCTTGTTGACAACCACAGTTTAATTGGGTTTTGCGCTCTAAAACGCACCAATTGTTGATAACCGTTTAAGCTAGACAGGTCTTCTTCGGCATCTCCGATAAAGTCACTCATGGCAGGGTAATACCTTAAAATTTCACCACCTGAAGTATTGTATAAATCTTCTAAACTCTGGTTTTCGGCTATTTCTCGTTGCTCTTCTGATGGTAGGGTTTCTTCAAGCTCATCAGGATCATTCAAAACAGAATAGAAAAAGTCTATATCGTCGGCTGGAACTGATTTTGTGCCGCGCTCATAATTGTTGTCTTCATACATGCCTTCAAAAACAATAACTGCCTTTTCAGCAAGCTTGGATCTAACAATAGAGTCTTTAACCCAATCGATAAACTGCATGTATTCCCTATTCGTGATTTCTGTCTCATCCATGTAGAATGTACGAATGGTCATGGTTCTTGTGATATCATTTTGCGCATCAATGATATCCTCATCTGAAGATCCCATAATAAATGACCCACCAGGGACTTTCACCATCCCATGTGGATTAACACGTATAAACTTTTTTGTTTTAACACCAATAAGTTCTCCTTGGTCGCGTTTTCCACAACTTAGGACAAAGATTGATAACAAAAGTAATGCGAGTGTACTTCTCATTAAGTGTACAAAATTAAGATATTTATTAACATTACTGTTCACAAAAATATGGAAATTATATAATACTTCTACGTATAGCCTTCCACCAACGCTCTGGAACGGTCCCTTTTTCAGCCAAAAAATAGTCTTCTTCAGCACAAGACAAAAGGATGTTTTCCAGATTAGGATTGTATTCCTTAGGGACTTCAATCCACCATCTTTTACTCACGGTACTTTGATAGAAAGTTAACTCATGCTCATCGCACGAAACTGTATATTTTACGCAATTTTGATTGGTTGAAAATGGGTATTCGTTCGTACGAAAGTGCATTCCCTCGATCACATACCACATTGTTTGGGCTGTGATTTGAGATGATGAACTACTATCTGGAATATTAAATATCCCCGCAATGTTTACACGGTCACTCATGCCAACATAACGTCCCAATGCACAAAATTGTTGTGCAGTAAACCCATTAACTTGTGTTATCCCACCTTGTAATTCATTGGATTTAACAGCAGTCATATCCATGGAAACAATGTCTGAATCACGTAAATGTGGCTCCACAATACGGATATTAGAAGTGAGTTTGCCTAAGCGTAGAGATTCAAAAAACAAGCGATCCATTAAATCGATTTCGTCTTGGGTAACCAAATAGCTTTGGTAACCCATATTGCAAAAATTCATCATAAAATTAGGACGATTTGCAATCAGTTGAGACATATATGAATGTGATGATATTAATGCACCATCACCCCCAAAGTCAAACTTATAATCCACAGAAGTGAGGTTGTAGTAAACCTCGAGTTCGTTTAAAACACTGCACAAACCCAAGGTATTTTCTTGACTTCCTCCAAACGCTATTAGCAAAACATTACGTTGGTACAATTCGCGAGCCACATCATGCAACGCTTTATAAGAATCTGTTTCTTTGTCGCCAATTGGAACGTCTCCAAGGTCGACGATAGAATTGTTCCAGTTCCCCACATACAAGCTGTAGAGAGATTTTCGTACACCATTTAGGTTTTGTTTTCTCTGATGTGCTTGCCCAATTGATCGCGTTTCTTGAATTCCTAAAAGTGCAACACGCACATTTTTGAGACTTGGAATGCCTAGGCTCTCTGTATGAATCTTGAGCTTATTCCCAATTGTTTGGGGCTCAGAAAGCGATCGATTTGAGAGTACTTCTTCAGAAACGGGTGTGAGTAACTCGAAAGCCATTACTTCTTTTTAGATTTTCGTTTTTTTGGTTTCTTTTTATCTAAAAGAGCAACCACCTCCTCTAGAGAAAGGTCTTGAACCTTAATCGTTTTATTTAATTCTATCTTGGTCTTACCTTTGATAAGATGGTGTCGGCCCCAACGTGCTTTTTCGATTCGGATACCTTCTTCTTCCCATACACAAACGACTCTCTCTGCTTCCTTCTTCTTCTTGTCTTCAATAAGAGTTTCCAAATCTGAAGCTGAAAGGTTATCAAAGTCATACTTTTTTGACACATTAATAAACCAGCCATTCCACTTTATAAATGGCCCAAAGCGACCTTTACCTTTCGTCACATCTTGATCTTCATATTGTGCTATGGGAGCATCATCCTTACGTTTCTTCTCAATGAATTCGATGGCTTCTTCAAGTGTAACAGATAATGGATTAGTACCTTTAGGTAAAGAAGCAAACACTTTGTTGTGCAAAACGTAAGGTCCAAACCTACCATTATTGGTCTGAACTGGATTTCCTTCATAATCGCCTAAAGTAGCAGGTAGTTTAAATAAGTCTAAGGCCTCCTCATAAGTAATCTTGGAAAGGCTATGTGATTCAGGAATACTTGCAAACAAAGGCTTATCCTCATCCTCAACCGTTCCAAGCTGTGCCATTGGACCAAACTTACCAAGGCGAACACTTAGTTGACGACCTGTTTTAGGGTCGGTGCCAAGAACACGCTGACCTGTTTCTCTTGTCGCATTTTTCTTTACATCTTCAACGACAGGATGGAAATTTGCATAAAACTGTTTCATAATAGCTTCCCATTCTGAATTTCCAGTAGCTACTCGATCAAAGTCCTGTTCAATACTTGCTGTAAAACCATAGTCAACGATGTCTTTAAAATTGTTCATCAAAAAGTCGCTCACCAAAAATCCAATATCTGTCGGAACAAGCTTTCCTTTGTTGGAACCAACTTTTTCATGCTGGTCTTGACGAGTTACTTTGTCATTGGCTAATAAAAGCTGTTTGTAAACCCCATCATCGCCCTCGTTTGTTCCTTTTGCAACGTATTTACGGTTGAGGACTGTTGAAATTGTAGGCGCATAAGTCGATGGCCGACCAATTCCCAACTCTTCTAATTTCTTCACAAGAGATGCTTCTGAATATCTGTATGGAGGGCGGCTAAAGCGTTCGGTAGCTACAATTCGTTTTGCAGAAACTAAATCGTCTTTTTTCATCGCTGGAAGCAATCCCTGATCATCGTCTGTTGGGTCATCTGAACTTTCTAAGTACAACTTTAAAAAACCATCAAAAACAACAACTTCACCACGTGCAACAAACTCATGCTCGTGCTTGTTGGAAGATATCCGTGCCGTGGTTCGCTCCAGTTTTGCCAAACTCATTTGTGATGCCAACGTACGTTTCCAAATCAATTCGTACAATCTTTTCTGATCGTATTCTACATCAATCGTCATACGACTCAAATCTGTCGGACGTACTGCTTCATGTGCTTCTTGCGCTCCCTTTTTTGATGTTTTGTACTGATTTGTTCGAACATATTCTTCGCCGTAATTCTTTTTAATTACCGAAGCTGCCTGACCCAGAGCTTGTTTTGATAAGTTTACACTATCAGTACGCATATAGGTAATCAGTCCTGCTTCATATAAACGCTGTGCGTTTTGCATGGTTCTGCTCACTGAAAATCCGAGTTTTCGTGATGCCTCTTGTTGCAAGGTAGAGGTAGTAAAGGGTGGTGAAGGAGATTTTGTTGCTGGCTTTTTTTCAAGAGAAGAAACAAGAAATTCAGCTCCAATGTTCTGTTCTAAAAAAGAAACTGAATCTTGCTCACTTGAAAAAGTACTAGCCAAGTCTGCTTTAAAAGATTTTTCATCCGACGTGCTAAAATTCCCTTGCACTTTGAATGTTCTTTTTGGCGTAAAGTTTTCTACTTCTCGTTCTCTTTCAACAACAAGACGCAATGTAACCGATTGAACACGACCAGCTGAAAGTCCGCCCTGAACTTTACGCCACAGTATAGGCGAAAGCTCATAACCGACTAAACGATCCAAAATACGTCGAGCCTGTTGAGCGTCAACCAAATTCTGATCAATCTGTCGGGGATGCTGAATCGCATGATCAATTGCTGTTTTTGTGATTTCGTTAAACACAATCCGTTTGGTTTGGGCGTCAGTCAACTCCAATACATTAGATAAGTGCCAAGCAATTGCTTCTCCCTCTCGATCTTCATCACTAGCAAGCCATACCGTAGATGATTTCTTTGCCAAGCTCTTCAGCTCAGAAACCAACTTCTTTTTGTCGCTAGATACCATATATTTTGGCGCAAAGTTTCCTTCAACATCTACACCCAATTCTTTGTCCGGTAAATCCGAAACGTGACCATAACTGGACACCACTTTAAAGTCTGAACCAAGAAATTTTTCAATTGTTTTAGCCTTTGCAGGTGACTCAACAATAACTAGATTTTTTGCCATGTGTTTGTATGAAATCGCAAGCAAAAGTAGTAGATTTATTTTTGAACTTGCAAAAATCTTAATGGATTTGACCTATAAACAAATTAAAAAATGGGTTTTATTGTTGTTATAAATGAGCTATTTTAGCTGGGTGTTTTCAAGACTTTTCCCCATATTCAAAACCTTAACAGGTTATAACAAGGCGTTGTTTTTAAATGACCTAACTTCCGGTATTACAGTTGCTGTTCTTGTCGTTCCTCAAGCAATGGCATATGCTATCATTGCAGGGCTCCCCCCAATCTATGGGCTCTATGCAGCACTCATTCCCCAACTCATCCACGGACTCATGGGAACCTCTCGCCATCCCGCCGTGGGCCCTGTTGCGCTTGACTCATTACTGGTAGCTGTTGCCATCGGATCGCTGTCGCTGACTGGAATTGAAAACATTGTTGCTGCTACCCTATTTATGGCAATGACCGTGGGGGCACTTCAAATTCTTGTGGGCGTACTTCATATGGGGATTCTAACAAATTATTTATCTCGGCCTGTAATTAGCGGCTTTACTTCAGCTGCTGCAATCATCATAGGTCTGAGTCAAGTAAAACATATTTTAGGCATTGATATTTCTTCATCAAATAAAATTCAAAAGGTTTTAGGAGCTATTTTTCAGAACTTCGAAAACATCAACCCCGTCACCCTTCTTGTAGGCGCTAGTGCCATGACCCTAATATTGATTTCTAAAAAATATTTTAAAAAACTACCCTCCGCACTTGTTGTTACTTTTTTTGGAATCCTCTTAATGAAACTCACAAGATGGGATCTACACGGGGTGGATATTGTTGGGTCTGTGCCAGCAGGGTTGCCGAGTTTTTATCTTCACACCGTGTCTATTGATTTGTTCAAGGATATCTTCCCCTATGCACTCACATTGGCGGTGATTGGCTACATGGAAATTGTCTCTATTACCAAAGAACTCGAAGAAAAAGAAGAAAAATATGACCTAAAGTCAAATCAAGAGCTCATTGCACTTGGAAGTGCAAATTTTATAGGGTCGTTTTTTCAATCCTTCCCAGTTTCTGCAAGTTTTTCGCGGTCGGCTGTCAAGTTTCAAGCAGGAGCGAAAACAGGAATGTCCGCCATTATTACTTCAGCTCTCGTTGGACTAACCCTATTGTTCTTCACCTCTCTATTTTATTTTCTTCCCATTACGGTACTTGCAGGAATCATTATGGTTGCTGCTTTTCACTTGATCAATGTCCGTTATGCAATAGAGTTGTTTAAAACACGTAAAGACGAGTTTTATCTTTTGATCGTCACTTGTTTATTGACATTGGTTGTTGGAATTGTCCAAGGCATGGTCATCGGGGTTTTACTTTCATTATTGCTCATGGTCATTAGAACTTCTAACCCTCACTATGCAATTTTGGCAAGAGTTTCCGGAACAAAGTACTACAAAAACATTTCTCGTTTTGAAAGCAATATTGATGCAGACAATGATTTGCTCATATTGCGATTCGATGCGCAACTCTTTTTTGGGAATCGTGATTATTTTAGAAAGGTTATCATGGAAGAAGTTCAGAAAAAAAAGCAGTTAAAAGGATTTGTGCTTGTTGCGCGTGGAATAACGTACATTGATAGTAGTGGGCTAAGTACCCTGAGTGTTATCACAAAGTGGTTTCAAGAAAGAGATATTCTTTTTATGATCGCTGGCGCTATTGGACCAACCCGTGATGTTCTACAAAAAAGCAAGCTCACGAAACTCATCAAAGAGGAAAATTTGTTTGCAAAAACTGCTGATGCTGTGGATTTCTTTAAAGGGCAAGTGACACCAACAAATGTGCAAAAAGAAATTGCACGGCAAACAAACGAATAACAGTAAAATTTTAGAAAGCAAATGAATTGGATTTTTGAACCATGGCCTTGGTATATCGGCGGACCTTTGATTGCACTTGTCATGCTTTTACTTCTCTTGAGTGAAAAAAAGTTTGGAATGTCATCAAACTTAAGAACAATCTGCGCAGCACTTGGTGCTGGAAAATCAACACCTTTTTTTGACTATAAATGGAAGGATCAACAATGGAATTTGGTGGTAATTACAGGGGCTTTAGTCGGTGGATTCATCGCTGAAAATTATATGTCAAATCAAGCGATTGTCACGCTTCACCCCGACGTGGTTTCCCAATTGCACGGAATGGGGATTCAGGATGCAGGAAAGGCATATATGCCAGAAAAATTATTTGGAGACACTTCTTGGACAGACGGGAAAGTGCTTTCAATTCTTGCACTAGGTGGATTTCTCGTTGGTTTTGGGGCTCGCTATGCAGGCGGCTGTACATCTGGACATGCAATATCGGGTCTGAGTAATCTTCAATTACCTTCCGCTATTGCCGTGGTCGGATTTTTTGTCGGCGGGATCATTATGAATCACTTTTTAATCCAATTTCTTCTATGAAAACGATACTTTACTTTTTTATTGGAATTCTCTTTGGAATTACATTGTTCAAATCTGAAGCCGCTTCTTGGTTTCGTATCTATGAAATGTTCCAATTCAAGTCATTTCATATGTATGGGATTATCGGGTCAGCATTATGTTTAGGAATCATAATTACACAAAGCATTAAGCGGACAATGATCAAATCTTTTTTTGGCCAACCCCTCGTTATCAAGGACAAAGAAAAAAGCGTGAAAAGCAACCTTTATGGAGGAGTCTTTTTTGGTCTTGGCTGGGCACTGGTCGGAGCATGTCCTGGGCCAATATTTGTACTGTTGGGAGCAGGGTATTTTCCCATTCTGGTCATGCTCTTCTTTGCGACTTTAGGGACCTATGTATATGGGAAAATCAAGGATCGTTTACCACACTAAAGTAAGACAGTGGGCGTTTTAAAGGCTATACTGACAAAATGTCGGTATTTTTGTACCTTTGTCTCCGTTTATACCAAAATTAGTTATGGGTTACACTAAAAGTGAACATATTAAAAATCCTAACCAGTACAATGGCGAAGTCGTTGATGCTCCAATTCCGCATCAAAGCGCAAAGAAAATGTTCATTGAGAGCTACGGCTGCCAGATGAATTTTTCGGACAGTGAAATAGTTGCCTCTATTTTAGGCAAAGTGGGTTATGCCACGACCAATGAGCTTGAAGACGCTGATCTGGTACTTGTCAACACATGCTCAATACGTGAAAAAGCAGAGCAAACCGTCAGAAAACGATTAGAGAAATTCAACAGCGTTAAGAAAAGTAATCCCACACTAAAAGTTGGTGTTTTGGGATGTATGGCTGAACGTTTAAAAGCTAAGTTTCTAGAGGAAGAAAAAATCGTTGACTTAGTCGTTGGACCTGATGCCTACAAAGACCTTCCTAGCTTAGTGCAAGAGGTAGAGGCAGGAAGAGATGCTGTAAACGTCATTTTGTCCAAAGAGGAAACCTATGGAGACATTCGCCCTGTTCGTCTTCAAACCAATGGGGTAACCGCATTTGTTTCGATCACAAGAGGATGTGACAATATGTGTACGTTTTGTGTTGTTCCTTTTACAAGAGGACGAGAACGTAGCCGTGACCCAAAAAGCATCATCAATGAAATTAATGATCTAGCTGCTAGAGGGTATAAAGAAATAACCCTGCTCGGCCAAAATGTCGATAGCTATTTGTGGTATGGTGGGGGTCCAAAAAAAGACTTTAACAAAGCATCTGATTTGCAAAAGAAAACAGCAATAAAATTTCATCAATTACTAGCGATGGTCGCTGTAGAACAACCCCATATGCGTGTTCGATTTTCAACATCTAATCCGCAAGACATGACCTTGGACGTACTGCATGTGATGAGCAAACACAAAAATATTTGTAATTACATCCATCTGCCTGTTCAATCAGGGAGTGATCGTGTTCTCAAGGAAATGAATCGTCAACATACAAGGGGCGAGTACATAGAGCTCATCGATCATGTTCGGAAAATTTTACCCGACTGCGGAATCTCTCAAGACATGATTAGTGGTTTTCCCAACGAAACTGAAAAAGACCACCAAGACACTTTGAGTTTGATGGAATATGTTAAATACGACTTTGGTTTTATGTTTATGTATTCTGAGCGTCCAGGAACACCCGCAGCAAAAAAACTTGCAGACAATATTCCTGAAGTTGACAAAAAACGACGTTTACAAGAAATTGTTGCTTTACAACAAGAACACAGCTTTTACAGAACACGTGAGTTTGTCGGTAAGGTCGTGGAAGTTCTTATTGAAAAAGAATCGAAAAAATCAACCGAACATTGGAGTGGTCGTAATCCGCAAAATACAGTGGTGGTCTTTCCAAAAGAAAACTATAAAATTGGCGATTTTGTGCAAGTGAAAATCGAGGATTGCACCTCTGCCACCTTACTTGGAAAAGCTATTTGATGATGGATAAAATTCAGTCTATAAAGCAACGTTTTGAGATTATTGGCAATGACCCGCAGCTAAATCGTGCCATTGGTAAGGCAATACGAGTAGCTCCCACTGATATTTCGGTTTTGGTAACAGGTGAAAGTGGGGTCGGAAAGGAAAGCATTCCTCGGATTATTCATCAAGTTTCCACGCGAAAACACGGCAAGCTTATTGCCGTAAACTGTGGTGCAATTCCTGAAGGAACCATTGACTCCGAGCTGTTCGGACACGAAAAAGGTGCTTTTACGGGTGCTACTTCAGCGAGAAGCGGGTACTTTGAAGAAGCAAACGAAGGGACTATTTTTCTGGACGAGGTTGGAGAACTACCAATGACCACTCAGGTTCGTTTATTGAGAGTTTTAGAAAATGGGGAGTTTATAAAAGTTGGATCTTCAAAAGTCCAAAAAACAAATGTTAGAATCGTGGCAGCGACTAACTTGAATATGCCAAAGGCCATTCAACAAGGAAAGTTTCGCGAAGACTTATTCTACAGACTAAGTACAGTAGAGATTGTACTGCCTCCTCTTCGTGAACGCAATGCAGACATTCACTTACTGTTTCGCAAGTTTGCAGCAGACTTTGCGCAAAAATATAAGATGCCAACCGTTCGACTTGATGAACAAGCTCAACGTTTTCTTGAACGGCAACAATGGCACGGAAACATCAGGCAACTTCGTAATGTGGCCGAACAACTCTCTGTTTTGGAACAAGATCGCGCCATTAGCGGAGAAGTACTTCGTTCGTATCTTCCAGATCAAGACACACGCCTTCCGGCAGTCGTGAACACGGGCTCTGATAGAAGTGGTGATTTTAGTTCAGAACGGGAAATTTTATACAAGGTTCTTTTCGATATGAAAGCAGATTTAAATGACTTAAAAAAACTCACGTTAGAGCTGATGAATTCTTCAAATGCAGATCAAGTTCGGACAAAAAACGAAGGGCTTATTCAAAAAATATATGGTAGTGAACAGGAGCAGCCAGAACGTTTAATAACACACAAGCCTGAGCCTACGCATTATTCGCAAAGAATTGACGATAAATACGACTTTGCAGAAGAAGCTCAAGAAGAAGAAACCCTTAGTTTACTCGATAAAGAATTGGAACTCATTATCAAGGCGCTCGAACGAAACAAAGGTAAAAGAAAAGCAGCAGCTGATGAGCTTGGTATTTCAGAACGCACTCTTTATCGAAAAATTAAACAATTTGATATCGAATTGTAATGAAAAAAATACTACTTCTACTTATTGTTGTCTTGTTCGCCGATTGCAAGTTTTACTCTTTTACTGGCGCATCTATCCCTGAAAATGCCGAAACTGTCCAAGTCAATTTGTTTGTTAACAATGCTGCAAACTCAATTGGCTCAACTTTTGAGTCCGGTTTAGATCGCGATTTCACCAACGCAATGCAAGAAGTTTTATTAAATCAAACAAACCTACAACTGGCAGGTGTAAACGGTGACTTGATATACGAGGGAGAAATTGAAGAATACCGTGTTACGCCCACTACAGCGACAGCGCAGCAAACCGCTGCACAAAATAGATTGACAATAACAATTAATATTCGTTACATTAACACAAATAATGAGGACGATAATTTTGAAAAACGATTTTCTCATTTTTTCGATTTTCCTGACACCTCACAACTTCAGAGCGTAAAAGCAGAAGCCCATGAAGAAATTTTTGAACGAATCACACAAGACGTGTTTAACGAATCGCTAGCGAAATGGTAGCAAATCGTTCTACAATAAGTCAAGTAAAAAACATGGCGAAAGCATCGCCAGAAGCTGCCTTAAAAAAAGTTGAGGCCCTGATAAAAAATTATCCTTACTTTTTAGCAGTTCGTGTGATAGAACTCGATATTCTTAAGCAGTTGAACCACAAAAGCTATAAAAAGGCACTTCGCAATTGTGCCCTACAAACGAGCCACAGGAGTGTGCTATATGAACACTTACATAATCTGTCAAAGCAGGGTTCAGAAGTTAAAAAAATCTTATCACATCCTTCAGAAGAAAACATACATTCTTTTTTGCATTGGCTAGAACTCGTTGACGAGGCGACTGCAGAAAAGGGTCCCATCAAAATTCGATTGGATTGATGATTTTTTAGCACAGAACCCTAAAATCTCTTCTCAAGGTTCAAAGGCAAAAAAAGAAGATTTGACCAAAAAACAGAATTTGGCAACAAACGAAATCATGACAGAAACACTAGCGCATTTATATTGGAAACAAAAAAAGTATGCCGAAGCCAAAAGTGCGTTTAAAATCCTGTCTTTGAAATATCCAGAAAAAAGTGGTTTATTTGCAGACCAAATTAAACAAATAGAATCCGAATTATCTGGTAAATAACAATATGAGTACTTTTTCAATTTTTATCACCCTAATCATCATAGTATCATTTTTATTGGTTTTAGTTATTATGGTACAAAATCCAAAAGGAGGTGGTCTTTCCTCTTCGTTTGGTGGTGGTGGGCAGCAAATGGGTGGTGTTCAAAAAACAACTGACTTTTTGGATCGTAGCACATGGGCACTGGCTACACTGTTACTACTGCTTATTTTATTGTCCAATTCTATGATTTCTCGACCTGGAACTCTTGAAGATTCAAGCTTGTTGAACAACGAAGAAACAGAAACAATTATTCCTGAGGAAATTCCTGAAGAATTGCCTGAAGTTCTTCCAGAAGATCTGCCTGAACAGTAATCACCCATTGTCAATACCTTCATAAAGTAATGTCATAATGTCATTTGTTGGCAGTTGAATACACAAAAAATTTGCTGTGGCACGATTCATGTTTTGTTTTTTAAAAATTAATTATAGATGAGTAAATTAAATATTAAACCCTTAGCTGATCGTGTGGTCGTAACACCCCTTGAAGCTGAAACAAAAACTGCATCAGGTATTATCATTCCCGATTCTGCAAAAGAAAAGCCTCAAAAAGGAACTATAGTCGCTGTCGGACCTGGTACCAAAGACAACCCAATTACTGTTCAAGTTGGAGATACTGTTCTTTATGGAAAATATTCTGGAACTGAACTCAAACTTGATGGTGGAGATTATTTAATTATGCGCGAAAGCGATATTCTTGCAATTGTTTAAAATAAAATAAAAATGGCAAAAGATATTCAATTTGATGTACAAGCCCGTGAAGGTCTCAAAAGAGGCGTTGACGCATTGGCAAATGCTGTAAAAGTGACTTTAGGACCTAAAGGAAGAAATGTAATTATTGACAAGTCTTTTGGTGGCCCTCAAGTGACCAAAGATGGCGTTACTGTAGCAAAAGAAATTGAGCTAGAGGATGCACTCGAGAATATGGGTGCGCAAATGGTGAAAGAAGTAGCTTCAAAAACAAATGACCTTGCTGGTGACGGAACAACAACCGCTACAATTCTTGCGCAAGCAATTGTTCGTGAGGGATTGAAAAATGTCGCTGCTGGGGCCAACCCAATGGATTTAAAACGTGGGGTTGATAAAGCTGTTGAAGCAATCGTTGCAAACCTAAACAAACAAGCTGTACAGGTTGGTAACTCATCCGAAAAGATCAAACAAGTTGCTTCGATTTCCGCGAACAACGATGAAGCGATTGGGGCACTCATTACAAAAGCTTTTGAAAAAGTCGGAAAAGAAGGCGTTATAACTGTCGAAGAAGCAAAAGGAACAGATACCTATGTAGATGTTGTTGAAGGAATGCAGTTTGACCGTGGTTATCTCTCTCCTTATTTTGTGACTGACTCTGAAAAAATGGAAGCTGACCTAGAAAGTCCATATATTCTTCTCTATGACAAAAAAATCTCCACGATGAAAGACTTGCTTCCTGTTCTTGAGCCTGTTGCTCAGTCTGGAAAGCCACTCATCGTAGTTGCTGAAGATGTTGATGGAGAGGCATTAGCCACTCTAGTTGTCAACAAACTCCGAGGTACTTTGAAAATTGCAGCTGTAAAAGCACCTGGCTTTGGTGATCGTCGAAAAGCTATGCTAGAAGACATTGCTATCCTCACTGGAGGAACTGTAATATCTGAAGAGCGTGGGTTCACACTGGAAAATACTACCATCGAAATGTTGGGGACAGCCGAAAAAGTGACCATAGACAAAGACAACACAACAATCGTAAATGGTGCGGGAGACAGTGAAAACATTAAAGCACGTGTAAACCAAATAAAAGCACAGATCGAATCAACGACCTCTGATTACGATAAAGAGAAACTACAAGAACGCCTCGCCAAGTTGGCTGGCGGTGTTGCTGTTCTCTACGTTGGCGCAGCATCTGAAGTTGAAATGAAAGAAAAGAAAGATCGTGTTGATGATGCGTTACATGCCACACGTGCTGCCGTTGAAGAAGGTATCGTTTCAGGTGGTGGTGTTGCATTACTGAATGCACGTAAAGTAATCGATAAAATCAAAACAGAAAATGCTGACGAAGCTACGGGTAGTCAAATTGTGTTTAACGCAGTTGAAGCGCCGTTGCGAACTATCGTGACAAACGCTGGTGGCGAAGGCTCTGTAGTTGTTTCTAAAGTCGAAGAGGGTGATGCCAATTTTGGATATGATGCCAAATCTGAAACTTATGTCGATATGCAAGAAGCTGGAATCATTGATCCAAAAAAGGTTACTCGTGTAGCCCTGGAAAATGCAGCTTCTGTAGCAGGTATGGTACTCACAACGGAGTGCGCACTTGTAGATATAAAAGAAGACACCCCTGCTGCAGCTCCCCCAATGGGAGGTGGTATGCCAGGAATGATGTAAATTAAATCTCTGCCCCTCACGGGGCAGTTTTTTTTTATTATGGCACACGCCCATTTATTAAAGCAAATAGAGACTGTGCTTAAAGCCTCATCCGATCAGGAGAAAGGGTTGCATTTTATTTGCCAATTGCTACATGACAATCTCGACAACTTTGATTGGGTGGGCTACTACCTACACAGTCACAACAAAAAAGAATTGGTTTTAAAAACCTATGTTGGCGATCCCACAGACCACACTCATATACCATTTGGAAAAGGAATTTGCGGACAGGTTGCGCTGAGCAATGAGAGTTTTATCGTCGATGATGTGACCACCCAAGACAATTATATTTCATGTAGCATCAATGTGAAATCCGAAATTGTAGTCCCTTTATTTATCAATGGTCAGAATAAAGGTCAAATCGATATTGACTCAAACAAAGCAAAGGCTTTTACTGACCAAGATGCCGATTTTTTAACCAAGGTAAATCGCCTTGTTGCCCTCTATTTATTTTAGTCAGTAAACATAGACTCATTTACGCTTGAAAATTGCTATTTTTGCACACTATTCAGCGTCTATGGAAAATACAATCCACATAAAATCTGCCTTAATCTCTGTTTTTGATAAAAATGGATTAGACCCTATTGCCGAAAAATTACATGCTCTTGGCGTAAAAATATATTCTACTGGCGGGACTGCAGACCATATTGAGTCCTTGGGAATTGAGGTAATACGTGTTGAATCTATAACCGATTACCCTTCCATATTGAGTGGACGCGTAAAAACACTACACCCCAAAGTATTTGGTGGGATTTTAAACCGACGAAGCAACGATAATGACCAAAAGGAACTTCAAAATTATGAGATTCCATCCATTGACTTAGTGATTGTTGACTTATATCCTTTTGAGGAAACAGTTGCATCTGGAGGTACGGAGCAAGAAATTATCGAAAAGATTGACATTGGAGGCATTGCCCTCATTCGAGCAGCAGCAAAAAATTATACAGATGTTGTTTGTGTCGCATCGAAATCTGAATACAAACTTTTACTATCCCTATTAAAAGATCAAAATGGAGTGTTTTCGATTGAGCAAAGAAAGTATTTTGCAAAACATTCATTTAATATTTCCTCACATTACGACAGTGCCATTTTTAATTACTTTGATGATGATTCTTCAGCTCTGAAATTGAGTGTGCAAAAAGGACATCAATTGAGGTATGGTGAGAATCCACACCAAGAAGGTTTTTTCTTCGGTGACTTAGAACAGCTTTTTGATAAGCTAAATGGCAAAGAGCTCTCCTATAATAACTTACTGGACATCGATGCTGCAATTAATCTTATGGAGTCTTATGAGGGAGGAAGGCCAACCTTTGCAATTCTAAAGCACAATAATGCTTGCGGCTTAGCAACAAGAGAAAAGTTAAGTGAAGCGTATGCTGCTGCTCTAGCTGGTGATCCGATTTCTGCCTTTGGCGGAGTTCTTATCACCAACCGTCCAATCGATTTAGAAACTGCACGACAAATTCACGAATTGTTTTGTGAAGTTGTCATTGCACCAGGATTTGATGAAAAAGCATTGACCCTACTTAAGAATAAAAAAAATCGCATCTTATTGATGCAAAAAACCAGTACACATAACGTGAAGTTGATCAGAAGTTGCTTAAACGGATATCTCGTGCAAGATAAAGATCAGGTTAACGACAATGAAAAGATGTTGCAAGTCGCAACATCGAGACAACCCACCGCAGATGAAATCGAAGATTTATTATTTGCTTCCAACATCTGTAAAAACACAAAGTCAAATACAATCGTTTTGGCAAAAGGTCTTCAGTTGTTGGCGTCTGGCACAGGACAAACATCTCGTGTTGACGCCTTAAAACAAGCCATTAAAAAAGCAGAGACATTTGGTTTTGATTTGGACGGTGCGGTCATGGCTAGTGATGCTTTTTTTCCTTTCCCTGATTGTGTGGAAATTGCTCACAAAGCAGGAATCAAAGCTGTCATCCAACCAGGTGGCTCAATTAAAGATCAACTCAGTATTGACTATTGTAAATCAAATGAAATAGCAATGGTGATGACAGGGGTGCGTCATTTCAAACATTAATTCGTATAATTACACTTTAAAAGTCAGTTTATTATGGGGTTTTTTGACTTCTTAACCGAAAATATTGCAATCGATTTAGGTACTGCAAACACCTTAATTATTCATAATGACAACGTAGTTGTTGATAGTCCTTCGATAGTAGCACGGGATCGGGTTACGAATAAAATCATAGCAGTTGGTCACGAAGCAGCCCTGATGCAAGGGAAAACTCACGAAAACATCAAAACAATTCGTCCGCTTAAAGATGGAGTCATTGCTGACTTTGATGCTTCTGAGCAGATGATAAGTATGTTTATTAAAAATATTCCTGCACTCAAAAAAAGGTTTTTTACACCTGCTCTCCGAATGGTCATTTGCATCCCGTCAGGAATCACTGAAGTTGAAATGAGAGCTGTACGAGAGTCTGCAGAGCGTGTAAACGGAAAAGAAGTTTACCTCATTCACGAACCTATGGCGGCGGCTATTGGGATAGGTGTGAACATCATGCAGCCCAAAGGAAACATGATTATTGACATTGGAGGAGGAACGACAGAAATTGCTGTAATTGCTCTCTCTGGAATTGTCTGCGACAAGTCTGTTAAAGTTGCGGGTGATGTATTTACAAACGACATTATTTACTACATGCGAACACAACACAACTTATATGTTGGTGAGCGCACTGCTGAGCGTGTGAAAATATTGATTGGATCTGCTTTGGAAGAATTAGAAAATCCACCTGAAGACATGACCGTTCAGGGAAGGGACTTGCTAACAGGTAAACCAAAAGAAACTGTGATTTCTTATCGTGAAATTGCAAAAGCGTTAGATAAGTCTATCATCAGAATTGAAGATTCTGTTATGGAAACTCTTTCACAAACACCTCCCGAATTGGCTGCGGACATCTATAACACAGGTGTGTATCTAGCTGGCGGTGGCTCAATGCTTCGAGGACTCGATAAAAGATTATCTCAAAAAACAGATCTTCCCATTTTTATCGCCGAAGATCCCTTGCGAGCTGTTGTTCGTGGGACCGGAATTGCGCTTAAAAATATCGAGCAATACAAAACAGTACTTGTTAAATAGCTGAATTATGCAGCAGCTAGTCAATGCCATTATTCAATTTCGTAACGGCTTGGTCTATTTACTATTGCTGTCCTGTAGTATTTATCTTTTACAACAGCAAAGTGCATACCACAGGAGTCTAATTGCAAAATCAGGAATTGTAATTGGTTCGCGACTCAATAGCATGGTTTCTTCGGGCACAACCTACTTGCAACTCAGAGAATTAAACGATCGTCTTATCATAGAAAACAAGATTCTTCTAGACCAATTACTGAAAACTCAAAATAAATTCCAAGTCTTAGATTCTTTACACTTCAAAGCTATACCGGCACAGGTAATAAGAAATGGATTTTTAAATAGTTACAACTATATCACAATTCGTGGCGGTCAAAAGCAAGGAATTCTTCCTGAAATGGGGATCGTCACTGCAAAGGGGATTGTGGGTGTAGTGCAGTTTGTCGAAAAGCGATACGCGCAAGTCATTTCAATTCTCAATAAAGACTTACAAATTAATGCCAAATTGAAAAACAGTAATCACTTTGGTAGCTTAGTTTGGTCAGGAAAAGATGCATCAAAAATGGATCTATTGGATGTACCAAAGACAGCGAACGTTAAAGAAGGTGACACCATACATACAGGTGGCATGTCCGTCATATTTCCTCCCGATCTACCAATCGGATATGTTTCGTCTTTTTACAGTGAATCTACTTCTAATTTTTATGACATTGAAGTCACCCTTTTTCAGGACATGACAAACTTAAGTACTGTTTATGCCATTCATTATCCACAGGCAGAAGAAATTAATTACGTTCAAAAGTCAACAAATGAATAGTAAGTCTTACGCATTTATTGCCTACTTTTTACTGTTGCCCGGACTTCAGGTTTTGGTGTTCAATCAATTTGATTTGGGAACTCAACTTGTTCCTCATGTTTACCTTCTTTTTTTAATTTTTTACCCAAGCAATGCTGAGCAAACCATTTTTTTGGTTGTTGCTTTTTTCTTTGGACTATATATAGATATCCTCCATTCAACAATGGGGCTTCATGCCGCTGCCTGTCTGACTGCTGCCTTTTTACGCCCTACAATCACGACATCTGTATTTGGAAAGAATCATGGCTATGTGAGCATCCGACTAAATCAAACGCCATTTGTAGCACTGTCTGCATACACGCTAAATTTGGTGCTCGTTCACCACTTGATCTACTATGTAATCGGGGTTTCAAGTTGGGCGCAATGGCTTTCGATAATAAAACAATTTATTTTCGGTAGCCTCTACTCCCTTTTATTTTTAATTGCAATTATGTTTTTGTTTCGAACTAAAAAGTGATGCGAAAAAACCTTCTTTACATACTTGTCATTGGCAGTGGTGTCATTTTCTCAATACGCCTTTTTAGTTTACAAGTTTCCAGTTCAGATTATGAAAGCATGTCTCTTCAAAATTCGGTCTTACGCGAATATATATATCCAGAACGCGGCTATATTTATGATCGAAATGGAAAGCTGATAGTTGAAAATCAACCAACCTATGATTTGATGGTTGTTCCGAGGCAACTTCGCAAAATTGACACCATAGAGTTTTGCAATCTTTTGAAGATTACCAAAACAATGCTACGTAAAAAAATCAAGGAAGCTAAAACATATTCCACCAGAAAACCATCTGTTTTTCTCGCTCAACTGTCCAAAAGCGATTATGCAGCGCTACAAGAGAAACTTTGGAAATACCATGGTTTTTATGTGCAAAAAAGAGCCGCGCGTAAATATAACTCCTATTCAGCATCTAACATTCTAGGATATATTAGTGAAGTGAATCGTTTTGATATCAGTAAAGATCCGTATTATCAATCGGGAGAGCTCATAGGGCGACAAGGTATTGAAAAGACCTATGAAAAAATCTTACGTGGCGTAAAAGGTGTTCGTTATTCACAACGCGATAAGTTCAATCGAGTGATTGGGCCTTATCAAAAAGGTGAATTAGACACCTTACCTACTCAGGCACAAAATCTCTATTTAACCATTGATATAGCTCTTCAAGAATATGGGGAAAAACTACTACAAAACAAACGTGGAGGGATTATTGCCATTGAGCCAGCAACTGGAGAAATACTGATGAATGTAAGTACTCCTACATATAGCCCAAACCTGTTGGTCGGTAGAGAACGTTCCAAGAACTTTGTGCTATTAAAAAATGACACTCTTAATCGGCCATTATTTGACAGAGGGCTACAAGGACAATATCCTCCAGGATCTCCATTCAAATTGGTCAATGCATTAGTCGCTTTGCAAGAAAAGGCAATTACTCCAAGATTTCGTGTGCTATGTAACGAAGGCCATTATTATGGAAGAAATGACTTTATGAAATGTCATTGCTCTATTGGCACACGGAACAGACTCAATAGCGGCATCTATAACTCATGTAACACCTATTTTGCAACAGTGTATCGAAAAACGATCGACGGATATGATGATCCCAAAAAGGGAATGAATGTTTGGAGCGATCATGTCAAAAGTTTTGGTATGGGCAACTTCCTTGGCTATGATCATCCGACAGGTCAAAAAGGATTTATTCCTAACGCTGCTTATTATGATTATTGGTACCCCAATCAGCGATGGGCAGCTACGACTTCGATTTCGAATGCGATTGGTCAAGGAGAAGTGCTGACGACTCCTGTTCAGCTGGCCAATATGACAGCTTCAATTGCGAATAGAGGTTACTACTATAAGCCACATTTTGTCAAAAGATTTGAAAGAGATTCGATTGCGAAAAAATTTAGAGAACGAAATTACACAACCATCGACTCCATTCACTTTGAGCCTGTCATTGAGGGCATGGCAAATGTGGTAAAATGGGGAACAGCACGTGTAGCACGAGTTCCAGGCATAGAAGTCTGCGGAAAAACAGGAACGGTTGAGAACTTTGTGAAGATTAACGGTGAGCGTGTTCAATTGACAGACCATTCTATGTTTGTTGCCTTTGCTCCTCGCGAAAACCCAAAAATTGCAGTTGCTGTTTTTGTTGAAAATGGGTATTGGGGCGGACGATGGGCAGCGCCAATTGCTAGCTTAGTCATTGAAAAATATCTCAAAGAAAATGTGAGGAGAACCTATTTGGAGAATCGTATGATCAACGGAAGTTTATTGGACGAGTATTTAAAACCATTGAGTGACAAACCATTTCAAATCAATGAATAACAAGTATCTTTTAAAGTTTGATTGGTATACCTTTTTGGTATATTGCGCATTGGTTAGCATCGGATTGACTAACATTTACTCAACAGGACACAGTCAGGGAGAAAATATGTTTTCATTAGGTCATACTTTTGGGAAACAATTGTTTTTTAGCGCACTCGGAATTTTAGTCATTTTTTTCGTCCAATTTACTAGAGTAAAAGTATATGAACGCTACTCAAGTATCTTCTACCTCATCGTTTTGGTTTTATTGGTCGGATTATTTGTTTTTGGCAATGAAGTTTCGGGTGCTAAATCATGGTATTCAGTCGCAGGATTCAGCTTTCAACCTGCAGAGCTTGCCAAGGTTGTAACAGCATTGGCATTAACCAAACATCTTAGTGAGATTAATACCGATTTAAGAAATATATCTCATCAAATTACTGCATTTATACTCATTTTGATTCCTGCCTTCCTCATACTTCCGCAGCCCGACCCAGGAAGTACTGTTGTGTTTCTAAGTTTTTTATTGGTTTTACACACCGAAAAATTGCCGTCAAGGTATATACTCGTCTTTTGTGGCGTGGTCATCTTATTTATCATCACATTACTCATTGGACACAACTTGACGACTTATGTCGTCATTACAATTGCAGTAATTTACATCATCGGCATGAGAAACAAAAAAAGAAGGAAAGTCTTCTTGCCAACCATTTTAGTTGTTCTACTCGCTTCAGGTTTCATCCAATCGGTGGATTATGTTTTTGAGAACGTTTTTGAACAACGTCACCGCGACCGATTTAATATTGTTCTAGGAAGGGAAGTTGACACGCAAGGGATTGGGTATAATATTAACCAATCACAGATCGCAATTGGATCTGGAGGAATGTTTGGCAAAGGGTTCCTTGAGGGCACGCAAACAAAGGGGAATTTTGTTCCTGAACAACAAACCGACTATATTTTCACTACTGTTGGAGAGGAGTGGGGGTTTGTAGGCACATTTTTTGTGATCGTGCTTTTTATGGTGTTAATGTTACGAATTTTGTTCACCTCAAAAAGACAAAAAAACAAGTTCAGTCGTATATATTGTTACAGTGTAGTTTCTCTGATTTTTGCGCATTTTAGCATCAATCTAGGCATGGTGCTAGGGCTTCTTCCTACCATTGGTATTCCATTGCCTTTTTTAAGCTATGGAGGGTCAAATTTACTAGCTTTTAGTCTTTTACTGGGTATTTACTTAAAGCTTGATGCTAATCGAGTCAACGAGTGGTAATTAGTTTTTGATAGGGTCGTAATAGTCTCGTAAAGTATTCCCTAAAATCATAAACGAGCTAACAAGTAACATGATGGCTAAACCTGGGATTAAGGCCATATAGGGCTTGCCCATGACAAGAAACTGATAGTGATCTTTGATCATTGTTCCCCAAGTTGGTATTGGTGGTTGGGCTCCAATACCCAAAAAACTCAAACCACTTTCCACAAGTATAGCAGCCGCAAAGTTTGAAGCAGTAATCACCACCAGAGGGCCGAGTGCGTTGGGAAGAATATGACGAAAGAGAGTCCTAAAAGATGAAAAGCCTAAAACTCGAGTAGCGATCACAAATTGACGATTCTTAAGCGTGATGACTTGTCCGCGAACAATCCGAGCCACCTCAACCCACATCGTTAGTCCAACAGCGATAAAAACCTGCCAAAATCCCTTCCCAAGTGCGACAGAAATCGCAATCACCAGTAGTAGTGTTGGTATCGACCAAGTAACATTAATAATCCACATAACGACCTTATCAATTGCACCTCCATAATATCCTCCTAAACTGCCGAGAAAAAGACCAACCAAAAGGGAAATCAATACGGCAACAAATCCAATAGAGAGAGATACGCGTGTTCCAATTAGCAACCTGCTCAGCACGTCTCGTCCAAACAAGTCCGTCCCCAATAAAAATTTCTTAGTCGTGATATAGTTAGATAATAGCGCTGACTTCGTCGTCGATTTTGGAAAAGAATGTAATGGAATCCACTCCTTTTTACCGGGTGTGTCAAAGTTAAAATGCTCAATCCACAAGCCATCTTGCTCTATTATAAAAGAAGATATCGGAAAGTAAACTCCTGGGTTGGGATCGCCATAGAAGAGGTTTTTGAGCGACTTATTTATTTGACGATCATCTACTGGAATATGAAGCATTTGAACTTCAAATCCGGGAGGCTGAGAGTGAATAGAAAGGTGCATTTGATTTGCATTGACCGATTTGTCTGGTGCAATGACATAGGCGAAAATAGATACTAAAAGACAGAGGGAAATATAGGACAACGCAAAAAAACCACCTGAATGATACAACAACGTTTTGATGGTTATTTTTCGCAAATACAGTACTATTTATTTTCTTACAATTGATTCATTCTCAAATAAACCAATCTTAAGCTCATCTAAAATATTTACAGCTTCTTCGATATAAATGTCACTCGAAAGGTTTGAAAACCAACGCTCTCTTTTCTCACGAAAAGCTTTTTCTTCAGAAATACGTTTTTGCTCTCTTGGAGGCACTGTAAAGTCTAGATTGTTATTGTATTCCTTAATGTTATCAAAACGTTCAGCAAGTGTTCGGTCAGCCTCCAGTTCAGCAACGTAGTCGTGATACTTAAGTGAAATAATTTTATCTGCTTGACGTTCTTTTATCCACAGTGCATCTTCCTCGATTAGATCAAAAATAGGATGATTGTCTATTCGATTTTGACTGTTTTCGATAGTTTCATTGTAGTTGAGATAACCTTTCCATTGGGTGTAAGTCAACGGCGAAATTTGATCCCATGACAATGGATTGTCTTCATCTCTTTCGCCGACATCAACATAGCTGTATCGATCTGGCGCAACGACATCGCTCTTTACCCCTTCCAGTTGAGTTGAACCTCCATTAATTCTATAGAATTTGTCTGTAGTGATTTTCAAGGCGCCAAGATTTCCGTAAGTATTCTTGGTCAGGAAACGATTGAGGTCGACTACATTTTGTACAGTCCCTTTGCCAAAAGTTTGATAGCTTCCCAACACAATTGCTCGTTCATAATCTTGAAGCGCAGCGGCGAGAATCTCAGAAGCAGAAGCAGATAATTCATTCACTAAAATAACCATCGGACCATCCCATAACGTTTTGTTGTCTCGATCTTTTAAAACCTCCGTTTGGTTTGCTGTAGATTTTACCTGAACAATAGGGCCTTTATCAATAAAAAGACCCGCAATATCAACAACAGTTTGCAACGAGCCTCCTCCATTAAAGCGCAAATCTAGAACAAGTCCTTGCATGCCTGCTTCTTTAAGATTGATGATTTCTTGCTCGACATCATGTGCAGCATTTCGTTCTTTATAATCTTTAAAATCGACATAAAATTTAGGCAAGTGGATAAGTCCAAATTTTTGATCATTTCGATTAATCACAGTTGATCTCGCATAGGATTCTTCTAGCACAACTAGATCTCGTTGAACCGGGACAGTTTCGACTGTTCCGTCTACTTTTTTAATCGTCAAATGAACCAAGGTTCCTTTCGGACCTTTAATCAGCTTAATTGCATCATCTAAACGCATGGATCGAATGTCAACTGCCTCACCATTCTCTTGGCGAACCATTTGTATTTCATCACCCACCTCAATAAGTTGGCCTCGCCAAATGGGACCACCAGTAATAATGTCCACGATCTTAATCGCTTGGTCACGCTTGGATAATCGGGCACCTATACCTTCGAATTTGCCGGACATATTCATGTCAAAACGGTCTTTGTCATCAGGGTTATAGTAGTTGGTGTGTGGATCAAACTGTAAAACAAAAGCGTTTAGGTAAACATCTAGCCAATCTTTTCTTTCCAAATCATTCATAATATCAAAATAATCATCCATATTATTTTGAGTGACTTCGCGAGAAGCATCTTCCAATTCTTCCCAAGTTTTTGGTGTATAATCCGCATTCTTTTCAGCTTTTTTATCCTCCTCGATCACTTTGTCGTGTAAAATACCGAGTGTAGAAAGCTTTAGCTGTTGTCTCCATTTCTCTTTACGGGCTGATTGTGTTAATGGAAAACTTTGCTTTTTGTAATCAATATCATAAAACTCTTCAACCTCAAAATCAAAGGGAGTTGACAGTAAGGATTTGTACATCCCTTCAATTTCAGTCATTCGCAAAGCAAGGCGTTCGTGTGTGAGATTAAAAAAGGATAAATCCAACTCCCTCAATTGGTCGTCAATTTGGTTCATGTACTTTGAAAATTCTTTATAATCGCTTTCAAGAAAATATCGTTTTTGTCCATCCAAACTCTCAATATATGTATGAAAAATTTGGAGTGACATATCATCATTTAATGATTTAACATTAAAATGTCCTCGATCTAGAACGTACGAAATCAACTCAATAAGAAGACGGTCTTTATCAGAGCTAACAAACTCCTTTTTTGACAAAGGTGATGGCAGTATCGATGCAATAAAAAAGACGACAGCAAATAGGAAAACAATAAATGAGGCATTTTTTTTCATAAACAAAATCAATTGACGTAGGAACACGAATATAAGTATATATATTAATATTACGTAATATATCAATTGCAAGCGAGTCACAGGCAAATTGAAATGAGTATTTTTGTAAGGTTAGACAGCACTATGAGTAAAAAACCTTTGATTCTCGTTACAAATGACGACGGCATTAGCGCCCCGGGGCTTCGTACACTAATAAAGGTCATGAACACAATTGGAGATGTTGTGGTGGTCGCACCCGACAGCCCACAATCTGGCATGGGACATGCCATAACCATAAACAGTACACTTCGTTGTACCAAAATCAAATTTGATGATGGTCCACAGACAGAGTATTCATGTTCGGGAACTCCAGCAGACTGCGTGAAGCTCGGCGTTCATGAAATCCTAAAGTGCAAGCCAGATCTTTGTGTTTCTGGTGTAAATCATGGCTCAAATGCTGCAATCAATGTTATTTACTCTGGAACTATGAGTGCCGCCATAGAGGCCGGCATTGAGGGAATTCCAGCGATTGGATTCTCATTACTCGACTTCAGTTGGGATGCGGACTTCTCCTCAATAGAGTCGTATATATTGCAAATTACTCGCTCTGCATTAACGAATAAAATTCCAGAGAGCACCGTATTAAATGTAAACTTTCCAAAATGTAAAAAGGAAGATATTAAAGGAATTAAAATTTGTCGGCAAGCAAATGCATATTGGATTGAAGAATTTGACAAACGTCAAGATCCTATGGGAAAGGAATACTATTGGATGACGGGTGAGTTTATAAACGAAGATAAAGGAGAGGATACTGATATATGGGCATTGCAAAATGGTTATATTTCTGTTGTACCAACACAATTTGACTTGACTGCACATCATCAAATTCAAAAACTTAACTCATGGACTTTTTAAAAAAAATCAGTGCCGGACTTATGGGTTGGCTCTCAGGACTTGTAATCCCTTTTGGAACTCTTCTCCTCTTGGTCGAATATTCTATGGAAGGAAGTGCGCTCGATTCTATTCCAACTCTCTATGCTTATGATGAACTTGGCATATGGATTACTCTAGCTGTTTTGCCCAACTTGCTTCTGTTTTGGTTTTGGATTCGAAAAAAGAATACCCGTGCTTCTCAAGCAATACTTGGTGCTACTATCTTCTGGGCAATACTGTCATTAACACTCAATTTTGGCACATGAAGTATTATCTGATTGCGGGAGAAGCTTCTGGAGACTTGCATGGTGCCAACCTCATTGAGGCATTAAAAAAGAAAAATGCAGCTATAGAAATCCGTGCTTGGGGAGGAAGCAAAATGGAACGGAAAGGCGCTACAATCGTCAAGCATTACAAAGAGCTTGCCTTTATGGGGTTTTGGGAGGTCGCCAAAAACTTGCATACCATATTGTCAAATATATCGTTTTGCAAAAAGGACATCTTAAAATTTCAACCCGATGCGCTAATCTTAATCGACTATCCCGGCTTTAATATGCGCATTGCAAAATGGGCTAAGCAAAAAAAAATCCCTGTTCACTATTACATCATGCCACAAGTATGGGCTTGGAAAGAAAATCGGGTAAAAAAATTAGCCAAAGACACCGATTATCGTTATGCTATTTTGCCTTTTGAAGTAGATTTTTTTCAAAAAAAACACAGTCTCGACATAGATTTTGTAGGACACCCCTTACTTGATGAGTTGTCCAGTCGACCACCAGTTGATGAAGTGATGTTTCGCAAAGAGTTGGGTGTGTCGAATGATCAAAAAATCATCGCCTTATTGCCTGGAAGTCGTAAGCAAGAAATTCGCAAGCTTCTAAGCGTAATGAATTCTGTAAAAGACCAGTTTCCGGATTACACTTTTGTGATCGCAGGAACTTCTGCTATTGAAAAATCACTTTACAATGAGTTTGCGCCAAATGTTCCTATTGTGATTGACCAAACATATGCGTTAGTGAGTTCTTCAAAAGCTGCTCTTGTAACTAGTGGAACAGCCACCTTGGAAACTGCGCTTTTAAAAATACCACAAGTGGTATGTTACAAAACGAGCCCATTGAGCTATGCTATAGCCAAGTGCATTGTATCGTTGTCATATATTTCTCTTGTCAACTTAATCATGAATCGCTTACTCGTTGAAGAGCTCATCCAGAAGAAATGCAACCCTAAGGAACTTTCACGTGCTTTGGGTGACATTCTTTCAAAGAAGGGTCGAGCTGAAGTCATTTCGGGCTATAACGATTTGATTGCAGAGCTAGGCGGCGAAGGCGCAAGTGAGAAAACAGCATCTCTAATTCATCAGCGAAGTCATGCGTAAAATCATTTACTTGATGGCTCTATTTTTTATTGCTAATGGTTGTGGTGTTTTAAAAAGTGGTAAGAAAATGAAACCTCGCGATGGGGTAGTTTTTTACGCTAAGGAATATCTCGGCACCCCATATCGATTGGGCGGAAACTCTTCTAGTGGCATTGATTGCTCCGGTCTGATTCACAATGCCTACAAAAAACAAGGGCTTCGTGTTTCTAGAACTGTTAATCTGCTACGAAAAGAGGGAAAACGAATTTCTAAAAGTCGCGCAAAACCCGGTGATATACTGTTTTTTAGAACCTCAAAAAAAAGGAAGCTTACGCATGCGGGTATCGTCGTCGGAACCAAAAGAGGGGAACCTCTTTTTATCCATGCTTCCTCTTCAAGAGGAGTTATTGTATCGTCACTACGCGAGGGCTATTGGAACAAGGCGTATGCACAAACTCGAAGAATGATTAAATAACATTTACTACCTTTCGTAAATGTCCCCACTTGCCTACTGTACCATATGCTTCGTGTTAGGTGTTTTAGCTTATCCTCATTCAACGCCACTTCATCTCATTTTCCCTATTACTTTGTTCATGCTCTCTTGTGTATGTCATTACAAGGGTTGGCGTATTGGGTTTATCATCAGTTTTTCTTTGTTGAGTTTTATTGGCGGAAGACAATGGGCAGAAACACGAAATCCTTTGCAAAACTCTCTGCATATATCACACAAGCATAAAACAAATGACAAACCAGCAATTGTAGGGTTTACGGTCAAGTCTGTTCGTAAACCTACAGATTATAGTCAATCATATGTCGTGGACATTGAACAGCTTGATCTTAAAAAATCAAATGGACTTGCTCTTTTACAACTCGAAACTACCGCTTTACTTCATCCTGGAGAAAAATACTTGACGACTGCAAAAATAGAATTGATTCCCTCACCATCCAATCCTGGTGCTTTTGATTTTGCAGCATACATGAAAAAAAAAGGTGTATTTGTTCAATTTAAAAGCACAAGCGATGAGCTTACTTTTGTGAAATACAAACCTACGATTCAAGGGTATGCCCATCGTCTGAGAAAACAGTTGCTTGGGCATATTGATAATCTTGGTATGCGCAACAAATCAAAGGCAGTTTTACACGCTCTGGTGCTTGGGGATCGCTCAGAAATTGATAATGACTTACAGGCAGATTATGCGAGTGCGGGAGCTATTCATCTCTTAGCAATATCGGGTTTACACGTCGGAGTTCTTATGCTCATCTTACAATCATTTTTTCGACTTATCATCCCTACTTACTCTAAATACAATCGTTGGGTTGGCTTTCTCTGTGTAACAATCTCACTCTGGGGTTATGCTTTTTTGACAGGACTCTCTCCTTCTGTTTTGCGTGCAGTCACCATGTTTAGCTTTTTGGGACTTACCAGCGTGATAAAGCGTGTTGGCCTGCCGCTTCAACAGCTATGGCTATCAATGATTACACTAATTTTGATAAAACCCTCATTGGTCTATGAAGTTGGTTTTCAATTGAGCTACTCGGCGGTATTTGGTATCCTTTGGGTAATGCCAAAGATCCAGGCATTTTATCGTCCAAAAAAAGTCATTTTTAAAAGAGTATGGGACCTGCTTATTTTGGGCTGCATTGCACAACTATCGACACTCCCATTGAGTCTCTATTATTTTCATCAATTTCCAGCACTATTCTGGGTCAGAAATCTGGTTATCATTCCTTTTTTGGGCATTATTCTCGGAGCTGGTCTTGTCGGAATAATCATAGCGCCATGGACTTATGGCGCAAGCCATTATGGGAAATTACTAGATGGAATCCTCCATCAAATGAATCAACTGATAGCATACGTTGCCGAGCAAGAGTCCTTTTTAGTAACAAGTATTCCTTTTGATGGGCTAGACGCTACCCTGCTCGCTGCTTTAATCTTTTTTTTGTTTTTGACACTGCAGAAAAGAACATTGTTGAATTTGAGCATTTTGACTTTTCTGTCCATTGGATTCCATTATTCCATTTATCAATCTCTAACATCTGTAAAAGAACTCGTCATATTACATCAATATAAAAACACAATTCTAATCTCAAAAAAAAAGAAAAGGGCGCTCATATTGTCCGAGAATTTACAAAATGTAGATCCGAAAATCATCAACCAATATTGTTTGGATCGTCAAGTCGCAGTGCAGAAAAAACAAACCCTCCCCTTTGGATTTGAATGGCAAAATGAATCGTTATTGATCGTTGATAAAAATGGTATTTATGATTTCCCTTCCCTAGAGGGCGGTATTGTTTTATTACGGAATAATCCGAAAGTGCATCTAGATGATCTTATTGAAAAGATAAAGCCAAAGACAATTGTCAGTGACGGTAGCAATTTTAAAAGTTATGTGAAACGTTGGGCGAAAACTTGCGCCAAATACAATGTCTTATTACATGACACAGCAGCTTCAGGAGCTTATGTACTCGCTAACCCTTAAATTGGGCTTTGAAATTTTTAAAGTAGTTCGTGAAATCCTGTTGAGAGGTGAATTTTTTATAATCTCCAGAAACAAAAAGCTTAAGATAAAACTCCATTTGCTGAACGTTCTGATAACCAACAATAGGCGCCAAATAATTAGCGTTTTCATCAAAAAACGCAACAGTAGGATAGCCCGTGATTCCTAGATATGCCGTGAACTGATGCCGAGCGTTTCGCCCTTGTCGGCTAGGATCATACTTTGGATTTTCAAAGACATTCCCATTGAAATTGACTTTGGAGTTTCCCTCTGCATTGAACTTCACTGGATAAAAGTTTTCATTGATAAAAGCACTTACTTCTGCGTTTCCAAACGTATTTTTATCAAGCATCTTACATGGTCCACACCAAGTTGTATAGACATCAACAATAATATTTCTAGGGCTGGTCTTTTGTGCTGTCAATGCCTCGTCAAAACTCATCCATTTGACTTGAGCGGTCGCAAAAAATGAAAAGCCAACAAATAGGATCAATAGACTACGAGATACCATGCATTTTTTTGATTAAGGTAGAATTTAAAATAATCATTAAAAGTCCTGCTAGTACAGGGATAGCTGTAAAGATTAAGAAAAAGACGGACAGGCCGTAAGACTCTGAAATAGTATCGATATAGCTTCCTGTTATTCCTCCAAGAAAATTTGCCAATGCGCTACACACAAACCAAACTCCAAACATCAAGCCCACTAATCGCTTCGGAGCCAACTTACTCACATATGACAACCCTACGGGAGATACACAGAGCTCACCAAGAGTGTGAAATAAATAGGCCATGATTAACCAAAAGATACTAACACTAGCAGAGCTTGACCCCATTGGAATGCCAGCTGCTCCATAGGATAAAAAACCAAAGCCGAGTCCAAGCAAAATAAGTCCGATTGCAAATTTGACTGGACCACTAGGGTTCCAAGAAGAAGCCCATATTTTCGAAAAAACTGGTGCAAAAATTACAATAAATAACGAGTTAAGAACTGAAAACCAAGAAGCTGGAATTTCTGCGATATCAGATTCAAATTCACGCTTTAGCATCCAAATCACAATGCCCCAGATAATCGCAAAACTCAAACCAAGGAAAAAGTTTGAAAGCATATATTTACTCATAATTTTCCGAAACAAACTATAGAGAACATAAGTGAGGATCACCATCGGAACTAGGGTGATGATGGAGTTTGCAATCTTGAATGTTTGCGATGCTGTACCAACCAGATTTCTTTCGGTATAGTCGTTTGCAAAAATTGTCATTGACCCACCCGCTTGTTCAAAAGCCCACCAAAAGAAAATGGTGAAAAGTGAAAAAATAATCACTACAAATAGACGATCTTTTTCGACTGTCTTTGGCACTACTTCTTCGACTTCATCGTCTTTGGTGTCTGCTTGTTTAAGTTGTTTAGGGGACAATCCGATATTTCCAAATATTTTCTGTGCAAACCAAAATTGAAGCATCCCGAAAAACATAAACACACCCGCCAAACCAAAACCCAAATGCCAGCCGACTTTTTCTCCAATATAACCGCACAATAAAATTCCTAAGAAAGCTCCTGCGTTGATTCCCATATAGAAAATGGTGTAACCCCCGTCTTTTCGGATGTCACCATTTTTGTAGAGCTGACCAACGATGGATGAAATATTGGGTTTAAAAAAACCGTTTCCGATTACCAAACCACTAAGCCCGATGAAAAAGAATGTAGATGAAAAAGTTTCAAGCGCCATGCATGCGTGGCCAAGAGTCATGATCAAGGCGCCAAGAACGGTTGCATTTCTATAGCCTAAGAACTTATCTGCTAATAACCCTCCAAAAATGGGCGTTAAATACACAAGACCTGTATACAAAGCATACAATTCAAGAGCGTCCTCACGCTCCCAAGCCCAGCCCTCATTCATGATGGAAGATGTGAGGAATAAAACCAAAATGGCGCGCATTCCGTAATAACTAAAACGTTCCCACATTTCTGTGAAGAATAATACAAATAATCCAACAGGATGTCCTGCTATTAATTTTTGATTTAATGCGGATCCTCCAAATTGATATTCCATTTTATAGTTGTTTTTGATTGAGCTACGCTAATATATGACTTTTCAATAATTCGCTTTTTTAGATTAGTGTTTTTATGACGTATATTCGTACTATGAATAAAAATCCGCACATGATCGCGGGGTTTTCCAAGAAAACAAAGCAAGGGAAAATTAACTGGTTAGCCAGTGAATGCTTTGCCAACCCAACGCAGGCAAAACAAATACTCGAAAGCTATTGGAATTCTGACGAAAAACTACAACAGCTACACGACGAGTTTATCGAAAATGCTGTCAGTAACTTTTATCTGCCATTGGCTGTTGCGCCAAACTTTTTAATCAACGACAAAACCTATATACTCCCCATGGTGACTGAAGAGAGCTCCGTGGTTGCTGCCTCCGCCAATGCAGCCAAATTCTGGTCAACTCGTGGCGGGTTTCATGCTGAAGTTATCGGAACAGAAAAATCAGGGCAAGTCCATTTTCTCTTTCATGGAGGTCATCAATTACTGCATGATTTTTTCACATCCATCAAGTCAACGCTATTAAAGGAAACGGAAAGCATCACAGAAAATATGCGTAAACGTGGTGGCGGAATTATTGACATTGAGCTCATCAACTGCTCCGAAATCATTGACAACTACTACCAATTACATGTCCGTTTTGAAACCGCAGATGCGATGGGAGCCAACTTTATCAACTCCTGTTTAGAGCAATTGTCAACTACACTAAAGCAAGAGGCGCTAAACTATGATGGTTTTTCTGATGAAGATAAGGCAATTGAGGTGGTGATGAGTATTCTTTCAAACTATGTGCCGGAGAGTCGGGCAAGGGCTTGGGTAACTTGTCCAGTTGATGAGCTAGGTGAAAATGGAGCTGAATTTGCCCAAAGATTTGTTCAAGCAGTGAATATTGCACACCATCATCCCTACCGTGCCGTGACCCACAACAAAGGGATTATGAATGGCATCGATGCCTTGGCGATTGCTACGGGTAATGATTTTAGGGCGATTGAAGCAGGTATACACGCCTATGCAGCTCGAGACGGACAGTATAGAGGACTCTCTAAGGCTTGGGTAAAAGATGGTGTGTTTTGCTTTGAACTCGAAGTACCCCTAGCCGTTGGAACAGTTGGCGGGCTCACCAAGCTGCACCCCTTGGTGAAATGGTCAAACGAACTGTTACAACATCCCAGAGCTAGAGTCTTAATGAAAATCATGGCCGTTGGAGGCTTGGCACAAAACTTTGCTGCCATCCGCTCTCTGGTGACCACAGGTATTCAGAAAGGGCATATGAAAATGCATCTTTTCAATATCCTCAATCAGTTGGGAGCAACTTCAAAAGAAAAAACTGCTATGATTACGCATTTTAAAACCAATGCTATCAGTTTCAACTCCGTAGAACAAGCCCTTATGACATGGCGAAAAAACTAAGTTTTTTTAGTGCTGGAAAACTACTCATCACCAGTGAGTATGGGGTAATTGACGGTGCGCTTGCATTGGCTTTACCAACAAAGCTGGGACAAACCATGACCGTTGTTCAACATGATAAAGCTGAAATTCATTGGATTGCAAAAGACGCAGATGGGCAAATATGGTTTGAGGATCAATTCAAAATAACTGATTTTTCTCCAAAGAATAGCATGGGTGAAACTGCTTTACGCTTGCAGCAATTATTTTTACTGATTCGTAAAATGAATCCACAATTTATGTCCCCTGAGAAGGGAGTTATGATCGAAACTCAATTGAATTTTAATCGTGATTGGGGCCTAGGAAGTTCCTCCACACTCATTAACAATGTAGCGCAATGGGCAGGCGTTAATGCGTACCAACTGCAAAGCAAGATTTTTGGGGGAAGTGGATATGACATCGCTTGTGCTCAAAAACGTAGTCCCATAACTTATCAGCTTGTTGCTCATAAGCCGCTTGTCAATGAGGTCGTTTTTAAGCCTGGCTTTCATCAAAGTTTGCATTTTATTTATATCAACAAAAAGCAAAATAGCCGAACGGCAATCAATGAGCATTATAGAGGAATTACAGATGAAAAACGCAATTCTCTTGATGCCATAACAAAAATGCTTTTAGAAGCTAAAAGAGTGAGCGATTTTCAAAAGCTTATGATTGTGCACGAAAGTGTAATTTCTCAAATGATTGGCATACCGCCTATTCAAGAAACGTTGTTCTCAGACTATAAAGGGGTTGTCAAAAGTTTGGGTGCTTGGGGTGGTGATTTTGTTTTGGCTTGCGGGCCTGAAAACAGCCAAGAGTATTTTACCCAAAAAGGATTTCCTGTGGTATTTTCATTTGCGGACCTTATTTTGTCCTAGACTTAAACTCGAGTGGCACCATTAGGTTGACAGCTGTGCCAGTTGCCTTGCCATCTTCATCATATAAATCTTCAATGCTGAAACTAAGTTTACGTTTGTTATAGTAGTTAAAAATATCAATCCGTTCTTTCATGATTTTAGTAGCAAATGATTTATGGGTTGTTTCATAACCTTCACTTTGTTTTTTGGCCTCCACTCTTCCAATCCCATTGTCTATAACACGACACTTTAAAAAATAAATCTGATGATAGAAGTGAATATCAATTTTGTTCTCCACTTCTTTTGGAATCAGTCCATGAACAATTGCATTTTCAACGATAGGCTGAAGCATCATACAAGGTAAAAAAACTTGTTCTGGGATAATCTTATCATCAATGTGAAATGTCAAGTGAATGGGATTCTCCAATCGGAGTGCCTGAAAAGCAATGTAATTTTGGATATACTGGAGCTCGTCAGACAAGCTGAGTTTGTCTTGGCTGCTCATTTCAATTGTATCTCGAATGAGTTTTGAAAACGAGGAGATGTATTTATTGAATTCTTCCTCACCGTGAAGAAGCATAGCGGCCTGCATCCCATTCAATGCGTTAAAAATAAAATGTGGGTTCAACTGCGCTCGATAAGCACTTGCTTCTAGGTTTGATATTTCTAGATCTTTATCTTTTTGGACTTTAAACACCTTGTACTCATACACTCTCCAAAGAGAAATAATTCCAACAATAACAAGTCCAATTAGCAAAAAAAAACCCCACGTTCTCCAATAAGGTGGTAGAACCTCCAAGTGGATTTCAATCGTGTTTTCGGATTGTAGTCCATCGTTGGTCTTGCCTATGATTTGCAATATATAACTTCCATTATCAAGGCCAACCAAACGAAGTTCATCTTCAAAACTAAACCAATTGCTAGACGGACTCTCATTGTAAAGCTTAAAAAAATAGTTTATATCATCGGGGTCATCGTCTTGGTGTTTAGTGAAAAAGATGTCAAAATAATTGTCAACTCTTGAAAGTTCGACAGCTTTAATATCGCAAAGACCCTCTGTTAATGTTGTGAGCTTGTGAGTGTCTGGATTAATATACTCAATACGAATTGGTTCAATGGTGAAATTTTGGGACGAGATCTAAGTGAAAGGCATTAAAAAAAATGCTAAAATCAATAGCTGATAGCTAAAAACCAAATTGTGTAGTAAGTTTGGCACGATAAATGTAGTATTAATAATGTCTTAAATAATTTTTTGTTAGTTATTGTTTTAACGCCTGTGCTATATACTACTTAGTGCAGGCGTTTTTTTTAACTTTGATTATCTTTATAAATGTTTAATAAAGGTAATAATTTTACTCCACTATGAAATACAGTCGTCATTATCTTATCGATTTACTAGAAAAACAAAATATGGATGCTGCTTTGGTTTGGTGGATTGACTTTTTGGTTGTGTCACTAATATTAGCTGCTATTTCGTATTTATTCGTTGTTGGCGCCAAATATGTTATCACGAATATTCTTAAAAAAATATCCAAACGCACCAAAAACCATGTAGACGATTTCCTGCTTTCTTCTAGATTCCCTGTTTATGTTGCGCGACTAATTCCTTACTTTTTTCTGTTCTCTGTTGTCCCTTTTTGGGTGGTCAACAGTGCAGAGACTACCGTGTTTATCTATTCACTTCTCAATGTTTATGGCGTAGTGATTACGATATGGATTTTACGTAGTGTTTTGCAAGCTATTCGTTTTTTCTTGCAAACTTTACCATCATTCAAAGACAAGCCTATAGACAGCTACATCCAAGTGTTTATGCTCTTAACATGGATCATTGGGATTGTCGTGATTTTCTCTATACTCACAGGAAAAGAAATTGGCTACTTCCTGACTGCAATGGGGGCACTATCTGCAGTATTATTACTGGTCTTTAAAGATGTCATTTTGGGATTTGTTGCAAGCATTCAGATTGCCGCCAACGATCTTGTTCGCATTGGAGATTGGGTGACAATGGAAAAATATGGTGCTGATGGTGATGTGATAGAAATTAACTTGTCTACTGTTAAGATTCAAAATTTTGACAAGACAATAACGACGATTCCTACATACAATTTGATTTCTGATTCCTTTAAAAATTGGCGTGGAATGGCAGAGTCTGGAGGGCGTCGCATTAAACGATCAATACTTATCAGTACACCGAGTATTCGCTTTTTCGAAAAAGATGAACTTACAAAAATCCAAAACATAGATCGGATTTCCTCATACCTTGAAGAGATTAGCAATGAAATAGACAGCGACAATAGTTCTTCTGGCGCAAACAAAATACTCGCTATTAATGGTCGAAACCTCACTAATTTAGGCGTTTACAGAAATTATGTCGAGCAGTATTTAGAAATGCACCCCAAAATCAGCAAAGATCTTACCGTAATGTGTCGTCAGCTTGCGCCAAACAAATTTGGTTGCACGCCACTAGAGGTTTATGCGTTTAGCACTGACAAAAATTGGAAAACATACGAGCATTTGACAGCAGATATTTTTGATCATTTACTAGCTTCTCTAGCGTATTTTAGCTTGGAAAGTTTTGAGCTGGGAAAATCAGAGAAAAACCTAGTTTAGTTTGAAAAAACTACAGATTTAACGCAAACGGAAACACATAACTCATCCCCATTTGCACTCCAAATCCTTGTGAGTGTGCCGGGTTTTTGATTGCTCCTATATCGCTTATTGCTGTATGAAACTGTAAAGGCCCTACTCGAAAACCTGCAGCACAAGACCATAACTGGTCATTCCCAAGCAATACCAAGGTAGGCGATAAACTCAGCGCATTTTTGATTGCCAAATTTGCTGAAAAAGCAAGTGTCTCTCTATAGTAATAGGGGGAAGTGAAGTTTGAATACATCATCCCAAAGTCCAAACTGGGCATTACCGTATAGCGTAAGCCCGCAGTAAAAGTGTGTGGAAGCTTTTCGGTGTAAGCTGATTCAATCAAGTTGAATCCAAATTCATTCCTGATATCCTCAGTTAAATCATCAATTACATCTTCCGGGCTTTTGTAATCTGACTCGGTATCGTCTATCGAGTTACTGAAATCGCCTCCATAGTAGTCATATGTAGTGTCTAGCGTTAATTGCTTGACATCTTTACTCCAACGGATTTGACCAATATCGGTGATTGCTGCACTAAACACCAAATCAGGATTTAAATTATAAACTATCCCAAGATCGACTGCATATCCAGAGTTTTCCGTAGAAAAGATTTCTTGCGGAGACTCGATACCGACGTCTTGTACAAAGTTATATGGGTCGAGGCTGAATTCGATAGGCCCCGAAACACGAAAATCTGCATTCACATCGACTTCGAGGTAGTCGTCTGCTTCGATTCTATCAATCGACAAATCAAACTTTTTTGTGGTAAAATTTAAACCACCCATAAGGTATTTAAATCGTAATCCAAACCAAAGTTTATCTTTAAGCTCCCTAGCATATGTTGCGCTAATTTCACTGTAAATAGATGTGTTCATTCCCGCATGACCTGTTGAGAATTCCTGATCATAAAAAGGAGCATTCCCACGAGTCAATAGTTCAATGTAATTTTTGTTGAAATTAAATCCTCCTACGGCACGCTGACGAATTGCAAAACCAAAGTAGCTAGGCCTTTTAGGGGTTTCTTGATTTAATGTGTCTGGCTTTGTAACAAAGCCAAACTGAAAAATGAGAGCCTCCCCGCTAATATCTAAATAATTTTGACGATCTAATGCAGATATAAAACGAGGGAAATCAAGGACTAAGGAGTCTACTAAAGGTCCTGTTCCCTCTCGGACTAGGTCACTAAACCTAAAGTTTGAGTTTGTTTTTAAAGCAACCGATTGAAAGTCAAAATGTTTTGTGATCGAATCTGCCGCAAACAAAACTGGGTTAAAACTAAGTTTAGAGGTGTTGTTTTGTTGATGATATGTGGAGTAGCTAACTTGCGTATAACTCCAAGTACCAAGTAAAAACATGGCCAAGACTAGCAATCTAGGTATAAAACTAAACGTACGATTATTCATTGACACTTACTTTAAGTTCAACCTCTACTCCAAACTTGATTAGCGCATTTGCTGACAACTTAGCGTCCTTGTTGGCGGCATCCGTTGTGCTCACGGATATTTCCAATGGGATGGCGTTTACTTTGTCTAAATCTTCTATTTCTGTGTCTGTCAAAGAAATTTCCATCGTCCCAGTCACAGGTATTTCGACTTCACCGTTGTTGGAAACAGGGGCAGATTTTAAGTGAATAGGGTCCAATTCAATCAAAGATTTTTGTGATAAGGTGTCGATTAAATTAGCTTGAAGCATTACCTCAAATGGTAATTCAGAGGAATAATTTACGTACAAGCTCGCTCCTAAAATCCTGTCTATCTCACTCGTGTCTACTGGAGAGTCTAAAGTTAAAGTGTCTTGTAGTTGAAGATCATTTATATTGACGTGTACAGGGACTTCGGCGTAAATGTCAACCCAGAATTCGGATTCATCATGAAGGAAATTTTCTCCAATAGGGTTTGAATTAATATTAATATTTGACTCTAAAAGAATCTTGTCGTCAGGTACGTATGAAATAAACTCGTCTATATTACTGTTCGATTTATCGTATGCCCAAGACGTAGTAGTCTCAGCGTAAAGATCAGAAGCAGCCAAAATTTGTTGTTCTTGCATTAAGGAACTAAATTCGATTTGTGAACCATCTTTTCGTGTTCCAAGAACGTTAGCAGTAAAAGACATTGGGATACCAAAGCTATTGTGTGCCCTAAAATCCAACTTTGGATTAACTAATTTAACTTTATCGTAAAGACGAGAAAGCTTGTCATCAATTACTATGGAATCGGAAACATTCTTATTCATAACCCCAAAATTGCCAAGCACATGTTTGAGGTCAATATCATCAAAAGATCCTGAAAATCTAATTTCACGATCTGCTTCTAAAACATCCCCCGTTTGCAAGTTGAGATTTATTTCAAAATCCAACATGTATTGACTATACCCAGTGGTTGAGTCCGGCGTTAAATCAATGAGCATATTGATCAATTCGTCCGAAAATTGTTGGGATTGATTAGAGTCCAAAATATCATATGTCAATGCGAATGGCTGTCCGTCTATAGTGGCTTGGTCACTAGAAATCGATAGATCTAACGGATGACCTATTTCATTTTCTACTTCAAATTGAAGCAGGTTTTTGTCAAAAAAAATCTGACGTATAGAACTGTCACTTCCTTTATCTAAAGTAAATGGGAATGAAAAGGAGTAACTAAACGTTTTTGCTTCATCCAATACAATTTGGTCAACAGTACCATCTAAAATATCCATCTTTGCAAGTAGTGTTTGAGACTGATAATCAATTGTGATCGGCTGTGTACTGCCCTGTGAATCGATCTCCAATCGGACTTCAACTTCTTTAGGGATTTTCAAATTACTGACATCTATCGAATGATTAATCGTCGAGTTTGCAGCTGAAAAAGAACGCTGACTACGAGAAATAAGTTGATTATTTTTATCAAATAGACTGATTACTGAATAAATGTCAACGGGGAAATTGTTGGTTAGTGTATAAAGCAGGGTTCCATTACTGAATCTTACTTCACTGTAAGGGTCATTGAAGATGTCTATATTTCCCAAAACTTGAGAGGCCGTAAGAGGAGTAACAGGAATGACAGCTCCATCGGGAAAGGGCGTTACATCGCCTATACCAATTAGATCAAAATCAAAACTAGCATCGGCAATGACTATAGATTCCAAGGCATACAATGTGTCTACTTCAGCAGACAAATCTTCTAGGTCATAAATATCTTCAAAAGGTATTTCTAAGAGCCTATTGATAGTGTCTAATAGAAAAATTGTTCCATAATCATCTCTTTGATAATCAATATCAAAATCATTGTCATCTAAAAACGAGCTAAGTTCGACCTCAATGCTAGCTAATGGTGCGCGTAGTTCCGGCTCCAGCTTTGTTTGCAAACTCAGACGATCAAACTCAAATAAGTCGGTGTTACATGAAAGTAGAAAGCAACCTACAAAACCAATTTTTAAAACAGCAATGTATAGATTTTTCAATATTGAATTGGAGTTAGGAGGGAAATAAGTCTTTGATTAAATATTGGCGAAACTACACAAATATTTAGTTTTACATGTTATCAGTTGACAACCGTTTATAGTTTCCTCTTCGATTTCGAGAAAATCGGTCGAAATCCATAGTCACGCCAATTTGTAAAGTAGATGGCGGGTTGTATGTAGTTTGTGAGCTTGGGAATGTATAGGTCAAATCAACCCGATAATTCTCGGAGGAGAAGCCAGAGATCAATCCAAATTCGAGCGCGTTATTATCTCTAAATTTTGCTAGAGATTGTAAGATTCCCAATGAAAATCCATCCATTTGAAGTTCTTGGGACGAATATATTCTTAGGGTTTTCCCTGCTTGTTGTGCATACAAGTACATCATCATATAGGAGTAGTCGGGGAGAAAACTTCTTCCATATTGATTGACATTAAACTCGAGTGCAGCTTGAAGGGAAAACGAAATTTCTTTTTCAATATCCGACTCATTATTAAAGGAAACGTTGGGTGTATTGATATGGTCCAGACTCAGTCCGATCAAAAATCTTTCATTGTAAATCAAAGCAGAAGCACCGATGTCGAAATAATTGGTAGACGGAGAAAAGTCAGCCAATGGGTCTCTAGAAACTCCTGAAATGGTCCCGAGGGTGAGATCGATCTGATCTTGGAAAATCAAGGCGCCACGATCGATATTATCTGACCCAATTCCAAAAGTCAGCGCTCCAAGAATATAGGTGTCAAAGTTGACGGGTATTTTATAAATATAGCTTAAATCTATTTTATTTTCACTAAGCCCTAGATTGGTTAAGCTAAATGAGTTTACATCGAGTCCGATGCTGAAATTCATATCCTCAAAAGCAAAATTCCCGAAGAGATATTTGTTGTCAATATATGACGTTCCATCTCCATAGTCAAATCGACTATAGTTTACCCCTGCTTTTGAAACCATATTGATGCCGTGATAGCTCGGGTTTATGGACTGCATGTTTCGAGAAGACGATATAAAGCCCTCTTGTGCAAATCCAAATGAAAATGCAAACAATAAAAATATACCAATCTGAACGATTTTCACTTTCCTCATTCGATTAAAAATATTGTTCCTGTTTTGGCCACCAACTCCTCATTGATTCTTGTTCCAATAATTTTATAGACATAGAAATTAGAAGATGGATCAGAGTTTTCTCCATCCCAACCCATGATTTCAATGGTACCGTTTGGTGATAGGTTGTTTTCTGAGACAAACTCTTGGTAAATTAGAATTCCCTTGCTGTTGTAAACGTAAAACTCAACCGCCTTGAGTCCAGTAAACACTGGCCCTAAAATTTCGTTAATATTATCTCCATTGGGGCTAAATGCATTAGGCATCAATATGGTGTATCCTTTACCAACCACAACTTCTTGGGTTGCTGTTGTGAAGCAGCCCGACGCGTTGTAAACATATACAGTAACCGTATACGTGCCATCTGCAAAATACTGATGTGATACTCTCTCTCCTGTTGCAACTGGTGAAGCGTCTCCAAAGTCCCATTCAACACGATAGTAGCTCGTATTACCTGCAAGGGTAAATAATATGTTACTACGTTCGCTTATGGTGCCGTATTTCTCAAGTTCTGGGCTTGTGTAGCTTATAATCGGGCTGAGTACATTGGTGTCTAGCAAGTCTTGAGCAACCACAACCCCACAACCCGTAGCATTGCGAATTTCGAAAGAACCGTTACTGTTTGGATCTTGTATAAGTACGCGATAGGTATTGATGCCAAAGTCTGCTGCGATGATTTCAACATCAGCATTTGGCACACGAACACCATCATAGTAAAAATAAATTTCACCCGCACTTTGGTTCACGTCAATATCGATATAACCACCACTGAGAGAGCAGTAGGTTTCGTCTACACGAACTGAGCCATATAAAATTTGATCTTTTGGCAACTCATAAATTCTTTCTTTGATACACATATTAGGATCGTTCCGAAGGCTTTCCAAATCATTTGATTCGATATCATTTAAGTCGGGTCCCTCGATCACCGTCAAACGGTATAGTCCCTCAATCAAGTTGGAAGCTAGACTACTTCCCTTCAATCGATCAATTTTAGTCCATGTTCCAGCCGAACAGGATGAAGTACCCCCAGAGATCGAAACCGAAGCAATATCATCTGTGTCAGGATCGAGATCGTGATCAAGTTTGGCATCGGCAGTGATTGTGTTTGGCACTGCACAAACTTGATAAATACCATTGGCAGAGAATTCTCCCCTAAGGATGTTATTTTGAATAAACACGCCATCACAACTCTGATAAGAGACTGTACCGAAAGAGAAGTTTGGATCGTTGGCTTCGTCTATCATACCGTCGCCGTTAACATCCGTTTTCCCAGAATCCGTAGAGCCATTGTTATCAATATCAGCATCAACGATATCAAATATTCCATCATTGTCATTGTCGCGAAGTCGTACGGTGTATGTTGTACAACTCACATCTTCTTGGAGTACCTCCCAAATGAAATTTCTGTAGAAGTTTTCGTTTCCACCATTGATTGTTACAGAAATCATTCCATCTTCAGAACCAGTACAAGACACTGGACGAATTTCATTTGTAATAATATCAATTGGATCGGGCTCAGTAATCGTATAGGTTTGCGTAATCGAGCAACCGCGTGCACCCTGAGCTTCGACTTCAACGGTGTAAGTTCCTTTAGACAGGTTCTTGATGTGATTATTTTGTGTGGTATTGACGTAATTGTTTGGCCCACTCCATACATAGTTGTAAACAGATGTCGAAGACCCACCTTCCAAGTTCACCATGATTTCTCCATCATTACTATAATAGCAAGTGATATTTTTGATATAAGATGCTCCGCTAGGATTTGCTACATCTGATGGGTTTTGAACTTCAATAACTGGTTTGATATTGAAGCTTGGCTCTACATTGATTGAAATTTCAATTTCTTGTGACTGACAGCCATTTGCATTGGTTCCAACAACAGATATAATACGACTTGGATTTCCTAATTGTAGATCGGTTACTTGACCTCTAATTTTCAGGATTCCTGGCGTACTATTATCGGTATATAAGCCGTTTGGCATGCCCGTTACTGACGGAGGTAAACTATTTTCATAGCTAATGTTGATTGGTATAATATCTTCTCCAACACAACGGGTTTGGTTTTGTGATAAACTGGTACTGACCAAAGTTAATTCTGCATTCGCTTTAACGGTGATTGACCCTGTTAGCTCGTCTTGCTCACAGCCATTATTATTGAGTGCTTTAATGGTGTAATTAAATGGAGTATCTGTGGTTACAACAACATTAGGCGTTCCCGTAATTGTTAGCTTGGAAACTTTGGTATTGTCAACTAGATCACGAGTGATTTCTACGTCTAATCCTGATGGAAGGCCATTGTAAATCGCATCAACAGCACCTCCTCCAAAGGAATAGGTGATATCTTCGATTGGGAAACCTTGACAGACAAATTGATTTGAAGTACTGGCTGGCGACTCGAGATTGACTTCAGCATCAGGCTGGATTGATATTTCAATATCCAACTCTTCACTATCGCAATTATTTCCAATTGATTGAACCTTGAAGTTTTTGACTGTTAATTCATTTACATTTGTTGTCACTGGCGTTCCGCTAATCACCAATTCGTCTCCATCGATCAGCCATTGAAGCCCCGCTGGAAGATTTACAGGAGCTGCTGAAACTGCACCGCCACTGAATTTAAATCTAATCGGCTCAATCGCATTTCCTTCACAAATTATTTGCGTGTTTGAACCCTGTGTTCTTGTGAGTACATGACCTTTTTGTACACCCAAACTTCCTGTCAACTCTAACGATTCACATCCTTTACCAAGGTTAATCGCTTTCAAGGAGTAGTTATATGTCTGATCTACATCAAATCCATCAATGATTCCTCGTAAGGTGTACAAGCCACTTGATTGCTGTGTATCGTCTAAATAAACTGACCCCGCTGGGATGTTGTCGTTTTCCCATACAAGCTGGATATTCGTTGCCCCATTGAAGATTTTGAATGTAACTGGGTCTATTTGAGTCCCTTCACATATCGCTGCCTGAACACGAGCCCCAGAAGTGACTTCAATACTAGGTTTCTTAATCATTTTTAAGGTAAGCGTATCGACTTTGGCAGTACAGTTATCCGTATTGTTTTGCGAACGGATATAAAATTCTAAATCTTCATCTTGAGTTAATGATATCGTTGGAGAACCGCTTATGGTAACCGTTTTATTGCTAGAATCGGTCTCTACTCTCAAACCAATTGGAAGGCCCGTAACTTGTGCTGAAGTGGCACCGCCACCCCACTGGTAAACGATGGTTTGCATCTCTTCTCCTTCACAGAGTTCTTGAACAGATGGCCCGATATTCCTGCTCAATTCATGACCGTCTTGAACCGTAATTGTACCCTGAATACTGTCCGACTGACATCCCGTAGTCGTATTCACGGCAACAAGACTGAATGTATATGCGGTGTCTTCCGTTATTCCTGATGGCGTTCCGCTAAAACTAAATACAGGAGGTGAGAACGGATCGCTAAAGTCTATTGGGTTGTCGATAATTCCTGGGGGTGTTTTATCCCATGAAACAATGACTTCATTGGCACCATCTAAGAGCCCAAATTCGATATTTGGAAGTGGCTCGCCTTCGCAAACTGTATAGTTTTGAGGAACACTTGCAAATCTAGGCTTTGGTGTAAGGTTGATTTTAATTGTGTCAACAACCTTTTCACACAACCCGCCATTTCCAAGAGTTTCTATCGTAAATATCTTTTCTGTATCGACGCTTACTGGCGAGCTAGGAGTTCCTGAAATCGTAATTGTTTTACCAATCGGGTCGATGACAGGGATCAAACCTGGTGGTAAGGTGGATGTCCTCACTGAGCTTGCCCCACCTCCATATTCATAAACGATTGGCGTAATTTCACTTCCTTCACACACCTGTTGATTATTTGACCCGTCTGTCAGATTGAGTTCATGCTTGTCTTGAATCAAAATAGTGCCAAGGATTGGAGAAGACTCACATTGTGAGGTATTATCGATAGCGATTAAGGTATAATCTAGGGTGGTGTCCTCTGTGATATTGGTAACATTACCCGTGAGTTTCCATTTGTTATTGACATCTGGAATCATTGATAAGTTGTTCCCTATGATTTGCTGGCTCCAAGAAATATCCATTCTTATATTTGGTGAAGCTTCAAATTCGATTTCAATTGTTTCATCTTCACATGCGCTAAGCGTAGCAAATTGTGAAAGTCTTGTTAGGTTTGGTAAAGGAGTAACCTTAAACTCCCCAGATTTTTCTTCTCTTACCAGATTACCAGTTCCATCAACACATCCATTTGGACTGGTTGTTTCAATAGTGAATGTTACAATATTTTGCTCGACTACTCCGTCTCCATTTACATCAATAGCAGTGGGCGTTCCCTCAATCGTTATGGAAGTCCCCGTGTCATTTGCAATTACACCAGATGGCTTTTGAGCTGTTGTTATTGAACTTCCAACCTCTTGTACACTCCAGCTCACCACAGCATTTGCTACTCCTGGAGAGTAACTGTAACTTATGGGTTGCAAACTAGAGTTTCCACAGATTTCTTGACCGTCGGTCGATGGGGATGAAGTCAAAAGAATATCGTAATTCTTGTCAAGATATATTGTTCCTGTAAATACCTCTCTACATCCATAATCAGAATCAACAACAATTTCATAATTAAATTCATTGTCACTATTTACACCCGATGGCGTCCCTTGTAAAATATAGACAGAGGAGTCGTCCGGATGTTGTATCGGTTGACTAATTCCAATAGGAAGTCCAGTCGCAATCGGTGCCTGATTGGTTCCTGAAACGCGGATAAAGATTTCATCAAGAGCAGTTCCTTCACACAGTGCTTGATTTCTAGGTCCAGTAAATTTTGGTGAACCGTTTATATCCAGTTGCCCTCCGTGTAATGAAAGCGAAGGCGTCTGTGAAATGCTAAATCTACCTCCTGGATTCGTACTAGATCCTGTCGTACATGCGTTTGCCTGACTTGAAATGTCAATTTCAAAATCATATTCTCTTAAAAATTCAGGTCCAGATGAAGCAACGCCAGTGATAACAAGTCGAGAATCATTAAAATTCCATATTGGTGTAATCCCTGCAGGAGGATTATTTGAAGTGGAAGTATTGACTACAACACCTTCGTCTATATCTGTAATCGTCCAGGTTATTGGTAATGGAGAGGTTAGATTCTCACTTAAGAAATAGGTAAACGAAATGCTTTCCCCCTCACAGTATATTTGATTGTTGACATTTAAGTTGCTTGGCTCAACTGGGGATGGTGCGTCAACGATTATGGATCCAGAAACAGGACTACCTTCACAGCCATTCGCGTCGACTGGAGTCAGCGTATAGGAAAACGTTGAAGTTGCTACACCTGGCTGAACAACAGGACTTCCTGAAATCACAAAAGGATCCGCATTTTGATTATAGTCGATTCCCGTTGGCTTGGCTCCAGTAGACCATGATACAACCACCGATACACCTGAGTTTTGATACTCAATATCAGCAATGGGGTCTCCACTACACAATGAATCTTGATTTTCGCTAGCTAATCCCGAATTTAATGTTAGGGTAGGAGGTGCTCGTAAGGTCAACGAACCATCTGCTAAAATATCTGTAACAAAGCAATTGGCTGAGGGAGCATACTTAATTTGATAAGTATAAGTTCCCGTTTGTGAAGCGTCACTGTATTGACCAGAAGCAGTTACCCTGTCGGAAAGTTGGACAAAAGAAAAATTATCTAGTGGTGGGGTTGCCAAAAGGGTCGCTCCATCAAACCATGAGATTTCTAATTCTGCTTGGAGATCTTTGGCTCCACCATCAAGTAAGTAAACGATATCTATCAAATCCTCATCTAAGCACAATTCTTGAGCTTCAGAGCTAACCCCAGAATCGAGGGTTATTACGGGCTCGGAGTGAATTTCAATTGCTTTATTTAAGGTGATCGACTGACCATCACAACCGTTTGAGGCAGTCACAGTAACCGTCTCATTGCTATTTTGAGTGTAGTTTTCAAAAGAAACATGAATCGTTTTTCCGTCATCTATCGTATCAACTAGGGTAGCATTATTCGGGATTGTCCAATTGTAGAAAATCGAGTTTTGTAAATTATCGATAGAGAATACTTCAAAAGTAGCATCTGAACATATCGGATCATCACCCCCCGTAATCGATGCACCAGTATCTATCATAACTCCTGCTACAACCAGATCTTTGTAAAGAATCTCGGTTCGTGGAGAACAATTGAAGTTGTAGACACCAGATCTTCCATCAGGCATAGTGTAGGAAGTTGTTGTAAGAGATTTTGAGGTGATATGAAGTTCAAGAGTTACATTCGAATCCGCAGGATTAGGATTATATGTTGCCGTTAGTGAGTTTGAATTTGAAATTGATCCATTTGCTCCTGCACCAAGCTTCCACTCAAATTCCTCTATATCATTGATGTCACTAAAAATCTCTGCATCAGTGATTGTAAATGAATCATCAGAACAAATACTTCCTATTTCACCAGCTGTTGCCTCAATTGCTTCAGAAATAAATATCGTCATTTGGTCTTGTCCACTTGCGCTGCACTCTCCTGAACCTGATGAAGCGATTCTAAGCGTTGCCGACCCTAGAGCTAAATCCTCTGGCTGTAAAGTATATTGAACATCCGCATCTCCAATTTCTATGATCCCAACCGTTGAGGTTGTTCCATTTGGATTGACTTTTACCCAAGAACTTGAATTGATTCGACTCGACCATCCTTTGATTTCAATGACTCCACCATTAAAACTAGAACAAAACTCTACATCTGGACCTGCATATACGTCGACAATAGGATCAATTTGAACAAGAACATAGTCTTGGTCATTTCCACAAACATTACCCGCACCAACTGACTCTAAAATCAGCTTGACCTCGCCATGAGAAATATCTCCTGGACCAGGCGTATATATTGAATTTAAGCTATTTGGATAATCAAACGAACCATCAGCAGCCGCGTCTGATCCTCCAGAAACTCTGCGAACTGCTCGCCAGACAACATCATCAAGAGATATTCCCGAAGTCGATGCGCCAGATACTTGAAAGTCTTCTCCCTCACATACAGATCCTGGACTTCCAGCATCAATGATGACCTCGTCAATAAAGCGGATTTCAAAGAGTTCTGTATCGATAAAGTTTGAACAGTCACCTTGTCCATTGACTGCAAGTTCTAGGAATACGGAGTTGTCGAAGTCATTTCCAGCAGGAATATAGATTGGACTATTTGTCGTTTCGGTTCCAGGTTGGATTTCTCCCTGACCCTTGTAATTCGATACAGGATCTCTAACAATTGTCCACAACACATCATCAGGACTAAGCGGGTCAACGGAAACCTTGCCTGAATTTATATAGTTGACACCTGTTATTTGAACTTGTGAATCCGATTCACAAACAGTAAACAAAGTGTTGTTTGTGGTAATCACTGGGCGTTTGATTAGATCAACTACGACTGATTTTTCAACTGGATCGCAGTCACCATCATTACTCACAGTGATCGTCAGTGTTACTTGTCCGTTGTTAAAATCCGTTTCTGTTGGGAAATAGCTAGCTATTTGATTGATATCTCCATTGTTTAAGAAATACCCCGAGCCAATGTATCCATCAACTGTGTTGGCAGAAGTTGTCCAATTTGAAGTGGTTACGTTATCATAAATAACGCCATCCAACACAAGAGAGGTCTCCCCTTCACAAATTTCAAGATTTTCTGTCAAAGCCTGACCGTTGAGTTGATAATCAACGCTAGCTGGCTGTGAAAATTCGATTTCAATTTTATCTTCCACAGGGGGGCTATCACTGCATCCACCTTCTCCATAGACAACAACCGTTAGGGTGACAATGCGATTGAAATCCGATCCTGCTGGTTGATAAATGGGTTTTAAAATGTCGCTGTTAATAAAATCTCCTTCCCCATCATGAGACCACTCGACTTGTGAATAGTTAAATGCTTTGATTTCACTTGAAAGCAAGCTTAAATCGAGTTCGTTGGAAGCGCAATGCTCCAAATTGTCAAACGGAATATCAACCGTTGGTGACTTGTTAATCGTCAATCGAATATCATCATTAGCTTCTGAGCAACCATCTTCTCCAATTGCACTCAACGTGAGTATAATTGGGTCGGCAACCGAATCACGACTCAAATCCGAAACGGATGGAATATAGGTTGGGTTGAGGGCATCTCCCTCAAAAGTACCCGTCCCTGAAGTACTCCATGAAAAACTGACTTCATTCGAAACAATTGCATCTTCAAGATTAATGACAGGATTGTCAGCACACACAAAAATCTCTTCAGGACCTGCGTCAACAATTGGTGCAACATTAAACTCAATATTGACGACATCAATCGCATTTTGAGAACAATTCGAATCTACAATTGGACTTGCAGTAACAATCACATCGACAGAGCCATTTTCTCTATCCTCATTTGTTGGTTGGAAATAAACTACAAAGCTTTCGTTTATGGCCCCTGTCAAACTTTGAACAGATTCTGGAATCGTAAGGTCAATATCTCTAAAGAAAGTTCCCGCACCGTCTATCGTTTCAAAACTTATTTCAGAACTGTTGCTAACCGTGCCTTGGATAAGAATATAAGAGTCATCTGTACAAGCAAAAATCTGTCCAGATGCTGGCTCCAGACTGATACTTGGTTCATCGACGATGGTCAATGTAAAGTCAATTTGTTCGGAATACGAACAAGCGCCTGCAGCATCATAGGTCAGTGTAAGAATCACGTCGCCAGTTTCTCCTACACCAGGTATATAAGTTGGTGTTAAGCTTGTTTTTGTGCTTTCTTCAATCTGGCCGTTTCCATTTCCAGGAAGGATTCTCCACAATACATTTTCATAGTGTTCTCCCTGTGGGTTTGTGTTCAGCGTATGCGTTGTCGTTCCAGCACAAATCGTCTCCTCTGTATCAATTGTCATTTCAGCTTTTGGACTCACATTGAGAACAACTTCTTTCGTGATTTGATTTGTCCCACAGTTTGACATTACTGTTGCACTAATTCTAATTTCACCACCTTCAAAGTTTTCATTAATCTGAACGACTGGCTCTAGATCGTTTTTTGTTCCACTAACAATAAACGCATTCGGATTTGTCTCAGGAATGGTCTTCCATTCAATATTATCTGGGTAATTGGTCGTTGTTGCAGGTATTGTGAATTGAGTCGATTGGAGATTTCCATTCGCATCCATGTATGCCGCACATACGTCATGACTCGTTGGGTCAATTATAAGTGTTGGGTTTGGATCGATTACAATTGTAATCTCTTTGAAGAACTGCTCGTCAGTTATACTGGAACAAGCACCTGTTGGATCCACTGTAAGTCGAAGTACAACAGATCCATTTTCAACATCTGCAGGGTATGGCTCATAGATAGGGTCGATAATACCACTTGTAAAGTTCCCATTAAAGGTGCCGTCAGCTCCACGGCTTGTCCATGTGTAATTGGTGCCGTTGAGTACGTTTGGATAAATCGTTGATAGATCTATGGATTCCCCTTCGCAGATTGTCGTTTCTGTAATATCACTTTCAATTTCTGATACTTCAATTGTACCATTTCCATTTAGATCTAATGTTTCAATTACGCCATCTGCGTTCTTATCGCCAAATAAGATGACTGGCTTTTGATCAAACTGCGCAACCATGAAGTCGGATACTTCACCACAAGAGTTATCCGAAACAGCTGTCAATTCAATCACAATTCCACCACGATCGATGGCGTCTTGGTAAACCACTTCAGAAGCAGGGGTAAATACAGTAGCGTAGTCTGATGATGGAGCAAAAGTACCAGAAACAGATTCAGGGTTCAAAGGATAAGTTTCATTTGAACTATTTTTAGCAAAGTAAGCTGCCCATTGAATGCTATCTTCATTTGTGACCGTCCCGGCTACAACAATGTCATCACCAACACAAAGGGTTTGGGTTGGCCCAGCGTCAGCTGTTGGGCTAGGTGTTACTGTCAATGTTAACGTATCAGAATTTATTCGGTCACAACCTCCTGCCACAGTTGTATCTTCAGGATTGGTCACCGTAAGCGTTAAATCCACAACTGTATCTGCAGGATCGGGAAGATAAGTAACATTGTTGGTTGGGTCATTTGGATCATAGTCAATGGTTCCTAAACCATTGGTTGACCATACATAGGTTGACTTTCTGTCAGGACCAAGTTGATCTTGGTCATAGGTGTAATCTTTAACAACTTTAATTGGATGGGCTTCCCCTAAACAAATCACAGCATTGTCAGATCCTGATCCATCAAGGCTTGCACTAATATCCACTTGTGGATCTGCAATCAAGTCAACTACAATTTGCCTTGTTGTCGGACCACAGATATCAATTGGATTGGGCTGAACTGTGAGCTCTAGTGTCACATCCCCTCTTCTCCAATCTGCATTAGATGGCTCATAAGTCACCGTTAAATTGGTTGAATTTGCAACCACCCCAGAACCAGGAGAAAGAACGCTCCACTGTACAGTGGAAGAATTACTTGAAGTTGCGGTAACAGTAAATGAGTCCCCTTCGTTTTGACAGAATTCAAATGGATCTTGAACATCAACCTCGATTTCTGGATAATAAATCAGACGTTTGGTGTACGTTACTGGCAATAAACAAGGATCTTCTGGGGTAACTGTTAAATAAAATTCTAGGGTCCCAAGATCAAGGTTATTGCTGTCTGGCGTATATTTTAGGATTCCTGTCGAATCACTTGTGGTGTTTGTTAAGGTTCCATTCCCATCTGTCGTTGACCAAACGTAGGTCTCATAATTGGCAATGGAAATTTCAGCAAACTCATAAATCTCACCAACACAGAGTTCAATGTCTCCTAGCGGGTCTTCGACAACTGGTTTTTTGGTGATTGGAATTGTAATTTCTTCTGTTACTGGCCCACAAACACCTTCACCACCGGCCGTGAGGGTTAGGGTAACAAATCCGTTGGTATAATCTTCAGAACCAAGCTCATATGTGGTGTTCCCAACAGTTGTGGAACTGCCTGCAGAGTCTTGGAAAATACCATTAGTTGTGGTACTCCATTCCAGTCCATTGCCATTGATTACTGAACCATTTAAATCGATTGTCGTACCATCTTCACAAATCGTGTAAGGCCCACCAACATTGACTGTTGGTTCTTCCGTAAATGTCAATGTCATTATTTCTGATACAGCAGATGCACAAGGCGATTCGGGATAAGCCGTTAAGGTGATGGTAACTTGCCCATTTGTGTAATCATCAGAACTTGGATAATAAATAGTGCGATAACCATTTGAAGGATCACCTAAATCATTAACATTATTTATTGCATCTAAGACATTATTTGAAAAGAATCCTGATCCTCCTGTACTCCACTTAACACCTGTAGTGGAGGGTGTTGAAGGTGCAAAATTTGCCAATATATCTGGTGTGAGTTCAAACCCAATGACTGGATCAAAAGGTGTTGCAGGGTGACATACCTCAACCGTTGTTGGTAAATCCACAGTAGGGATCTCAACAATTTGAATCGTTTTTTGTTCTTGAATTGGATTGCAAATACCGTTACCATTCACCGTTAGTACCAAAATAAATTCTCCAGCGTCGATCTCGTCCTGACTTGGGCGATAAGAGGGCTGTAATGAATCGCGATCAAACCATTCGCCATCTGCACTTGTAGCAGAGGTCCATGCATAACTTTCATAATGAGAGAGATCAGCGACTTCCGTTGTGTAGAGATCATCTTCTCCTGCACAAACGGATGCTGTCCCCCATAGAGTGTCTGCATTGTTTACTTTAGGAGCAGGGGTTAGTGTAAGGGTAAAACTTTGTGTTGCGTCAGCAGTACAAGGACTTGTCGCATATGCAGTCATTGTGAGCGTAACAACTTGACCTTCATTGAGTTCTGTAGCAGTAAACGATGCCGGCGTGTACAATGGATTTTCAACAGTAGGATCACTAAAGGTACCCACAAGGTTGCCATTTTGATCTCTTGCTTGCCATTCTACACGATCAACAAAGGTATTGGTCGTGACTCCAGCAACAGTGACTCTTTCATCAAAACAGATTTCATCATCGATTGGGAAAGTTGTAATTTCTGGTAATCCAACGACATCAACATCAATCGTTTTTATAATGTTTTGCGTTGCACAAGGGTCATTACTGCTCAGTGTTGCTGTGACCGTAGCTATTCCTATTCTGTATGGTTCGAAGGTAGGGGTCAAGGTATTTCCACCCTGTGTAATTACGCCATCTGCAGGGTCAACTGCCCAAGAAATATTGTAATCCCCTGCGAGAAGATTTGTTGTTGCTTCCAAATTGATTGTACTATCAATACAAACGGAGGTCGGCGAACTTGTCAAATCAAGGGTTGGCTCTGGAAGAATCGTCAAATCAAAATCGAAAGTATCTACGGCACAACCTCCTTGACCAATTCCAGTAACTCGTATGGTAACACTGCCATTTGCTTTATCTCCATCTCCAGGCGTAAAGGTTGGGGTTTGCTCGTCTGTATCATCTGAGAAAGCACCATCTCCCCCAATTGTTTCCCAATTGTAGGATACCACATTTTGCCCAACAACTTGTGCAGCATCAAATGTATAAGATTCCGAGCCACAGAACGAAGACGGATATTCTTCAACGCCGTCTGCGTTTGTGTCACCAACAAGAACCTCAACAGATGGTGGTGGGCTATATGTGATTCTAAAGCTATCTACTACATCTGGCTTACCTGTACAATTCCCCTCAGGAGTGGCGGTAAGAGTTAGAACAACATATCCTCGAATATAATCCTGATCATTAGGAGTATAGGTAACATTTTCAGATGAGGTGTCAGGTGATATGCTTCCAAACCCGTCGCGAGACCATTCAAAATCAGTAGTGAAATCCACATCTGCCGAAAGGGTTGTGTATGATTCGCCTTCACACAGAGTAATATCATCTCCAGCATAAACAACTGGCAGAGGCTCAATTGTAAGTACAAAACTTCTCTCAACTGGGTCTAACCCTGTACAAACATTTGGATTATCGGGTGTAATTCTGAGGGTAAGTGTTACATCCCCTGTCTCGCTTGAAAGAGGAGTATATGTCGGGGTAAGTGTATCTGAATTCGTTAGAGTCCCAGCACCATCCTCAACCCACTGAACGGTGTATGAGGAAATATTTTCAATCTGAACTTGATCACTAAAAATTGTTAATGAGTCCGTTTGACAAATCGTTTGGTCAGATGGGATTATGATTACTGGTTCTTCTTGTAAATTTACACGAACGGTATCCGTTGCTACCCCGCAGCATAATCCAGAAGTCTGATCACAAGTACTATGGTTTGATGGGTATGCTGTCAATTGAAGGGTGACAAAACCTTGTGTTACTGCATCCGCAGCAGGGATAAATTCGGGGGAAAGAGTATTGGCGTTATTGATTGTACCAAATGTTGACCCATCAACAATTGTCCACTCAAGCTGGCTATAATTCGTCGCAGGTTCGGCAACAGTATTTTCAACATCAATTACCCCGCCTGTTTCACAAATTGTGGTGTCAGGCCCTCCATCTGCTGTAGGTTGTGCAATGAACGTAATGATCTGGCTATCTTCAACGGGTGTTGAAGAACAAGCATTTTTTCCATTCACACTTACTGTTATCGTAACAGTTCCTGACGATAAATCGTTCGCACCTGGGAAATAAGTTGGCGTATCATCTGTTGATGTGTTTTGATCAGAACTATTAAAAGTACCATCGCCTGAAGTCGTCCAGAAATAACTCGACTCGTCGACAAATTCGTTAACATTGGCTGATAAGCTAGGGGTTAGGCTACCACAAATTTCAAAGTCTGGTGGTAATGTAATTTCTGGCTTTGGCTCAAAAAACAATTCAACAATGTCTTGCTCCTCAACTTCACAAACTCCAGTTGAAACCAATTTAAAGGTCAATTGCACCCCAACTGAGGTATCATCCACTTTTCGCTTAAGTCGGTCATTAGTCCCGGGGATATACAAAGGATCCGTTTCTGTATTGCTTGGCGAAAATTCTCCGTCACCAGATGTTGACCATACATAACTGACTCCAGCAGTCACTCTTGGATCAAGCGTATAAGACCCCGCTGTTTGATAATTCACCTCATCTTCACACAAAATGACTTCATCCGGACCTGCATCAATTTCAGGTGGATCGATAAAATAAACTGTAATGTCTTTTGAATCTGTGGCAGCACAACTCGTTTCTGTCGCAACCAAGGATAAAATCACAGATTTACGGTCGATATCAAAACTCGAAGGCGTGTAGGTTGCGGAAAGACCCGTTCCCGAAAAAGTACCAGACGCAGTCCCCGAAGATGATGTCCACTCATAGGTAAAACGATCTTCATTGTCAACAGTGAGATAGGACCCCATGTCAACGACAAGAGGTGTTGTTTTACAAAATTCGATTTCGTTAGGACCTTGAATCGATGGCACTGGCGTTATCTCCAGATAAATCGTGTCAAAGTACTCTGCTGTATGGCAATCTGCTTCTGGTAATACGTCCAAACGTAAATCGACATTGCCCGCATTGATATCACTATTACCAGGAGTATATGTTGGGCGCTCTAATGTGCTTGTAGCATTTCCACCATCAAATGTTCCATCACCCATTGTTGACCATACAAATCCACTACTGTTTGTTGTGGCAATTGTAATATCAGCAACGTCATAGGTAAAATCGTCTCCTTCGCAAATGACAGGAGTGCCCGTCAATTGAACGGTTGGAGGTGGTATAACCTCAACAGTAACCGTTTCGACGATTTGTGTTCCACAATTCTCCCCATCAATGATTTCCGGGTTAACCTCAAGTGTAAGTTGATAAGTGCCTGAAGCATTCGGATCAGCTACCAAGGTTGGGAACAATGAGGTGTCATTCTGTACTGTTACTCCAGAGGCATCAGGAACAATACCCCACTTGATGCTGGCTCCCACTGGTCTGATTTCAGCACCAGTTATCGGAGTTGAATCCCCTGCGCAAATTTCAATGTCACCACCAAGGTCTGCAAATGGCGTGCGTACAATATTGAGGATTACCGTATCTGAAACGTCATTACAACTACCATCGTTGTAAGTCATTTGAAGGGTAACTTGACCTCTATCAATATCTGAAGCTCCTGGAGTATAAACTGGGTTTAGAGCTGTTGTCTCGCTAAAGGTTCCGTCACCATCATCATTTAAGATTCCCCAAGAGATCCCTGTTGTTGGGGTAATTACGTTTGGCGGTGAGCTTGAATCCGTAATAAAATCTCCTTCAAGGAAATAAGTACCATCAGACTCGCATATACTAATATCTGGTCCAAGGTTTACAATTTTATTCTTATTGACAATAAATTCAATTGGTTGGCTAACTGCTGTTGTGCATCCACCAGAATTTGGTGTTACGGTTACGACTAAGGACACCACACCCGTACTTAAATCTGTCGGCCCTGGACGATAGAACGGGAATTTTGATGAGCTAGAAATAAAGCTTCCATCCCCGCCAGTCCACGCATATGTGCTTTGCGTATCATTCTCAAAATCGACAATATCTGAAGTGATCTCATTGTAAACTCCTTCGCACAAAATTTTGTCACCAGTTTTGACAATAATTTCTGGGTTTTGATCCAAAATAACCGTCAAAAACGCTTCCTTTTCAGGCGGAGACAAACATGGATTGATGGGCACTGCGGTGAGTTTGAGCTGAGTTGTCCCGTTATCAATTGCCTGTGATCCAGGTTCGTAACTCCAGCTCATCGGATCGGTTGAATTTCCAGCAGAGAATTTACCTCCACCTCCCATATCTTCCCAAGCAAAGGAATCGATATTTGAAATCGTAGCGCCAATTGTTGCCAATGAGAAAAACTGAGGTGTACTTGGATCGTAGCAAACAACTAATGGAGAGTTTGCAATGGCAACCTCCGCCTCAGGCGTAATCGTAATTCGTTGTGTGGGGCTTGTAAGTGTAGAGGAACATGGACTGAGTGGATCAGCAGTTACAAAAATGTCAACGTATCCGTTAGAAATATCAGTCGTTGTGGGGGTGTAGAAAATCTTATTTGTAGCCGTGTTTACAATTGATGAAGCAGGCGAAGCAATCAAAGAAGTTGCATCATAGTTCGCACCTGCAATATCCAGCTCAATATCCTCACTTGAACATACGACTGCATTAACTGGACTTAAACTAATATTGCCTAGTGGCGTAATATTCAATGTAATCGATTCGGATTTAGAACCCGTACAAGGGCTTTGATCAGTAGCCGTAAGAGTCAACGTAACCACACCAGCATTTTCAGCAACTGAGCTTGGTGTAAATATAGGTGTCAGAGAATTTGGTGTATCAAAGTTTCCATAACCAGCAGGAGCGGACCACACGTAATTATCAGAATTTTGAACAGTTGCCACTCCAGTCGTTATTGTGAACGTTTCGCCTTCACAAATGGTAAAATCATCATCAATAAAACTGATTACTGGTTTATCCACTACAACCACGTCAAAGCTTTGGGTGTGTTGACATCCCGCATCAGAAGTTACTATTAATGTAAAGGTGTCATCGGCTGTTGGTGTATGTGGTGGCGGATTCGCAAGCGTTGAACTATAGCCATTGAGTGAACTCCACTGATAGGTAAATCCAGTTTCAGCAACAATGCCGTCACCCAGATCAATGGTATCATCAGCACATAATGTCGTATTCGGTTGTATTGTAAACACTGGCAAAGGATTCACTTCGACCTCTGAAGAGTCTGTACCAACCAACTCATCATCAGAATTATATACGTTTAGGGTGAAAAGAGTGTTTTGAGTGACAGTTGCAGTAATGATGTGACTTGTGCCTAATTGAACCCCAATGTCAGGCGTAGAAGACCATTCAAATGTGTAAGGATTGCCTTCGCCGTCAGCTAAATCTGTTTGCGTTGAACCGAGTGTTATTTCATCACCATAACATGCAGGATTTGGAGAAGCGCTAGCATCAACCCTTGGGACAATAACAACTGTTCTTACTACTTGATTTTGCGCAATAACTTCATTGCCAGATGAATCTATTGCTGAGTAAGTAATTGTGTAAGTATCGATAACATTTGTATTCAAACTCGAAACAATTTCATTATTGCTATTTCGAATCGTCTCAATTACTGATATCAGAGTAGAATTATCATAATTATCAGAAAGACTCACTCCCGCATCATTGAAAGAAGTTCCTCGAACAATGGTTTCGGTTTCAGATCCAGAAAGACTGATCGTTGGTGGTGTCGTATCAACAACATCAACGGTTCTAATAAGTCTATTCGCATTATTTCCTGACGAGTCTGTTAAATCAAAATAAACAGTTCCTTCGCCTAATACGCTTGTGTTTACAAATTCGGATTTGATAATGTTGAATGAGGTATCGTAATTATCATTTGCTTCTACTCCATTGGGATCCACGTATGTTGTATTTACTTCCCAATCTATAGAGGCTCCATTTTCAGAACTAGATGGGTTTGTGAAGAAAAGAGTTGGGTTTGTATTATCAACTACGTTAACGGTACGAGCAGCAGTAGTGGTTCTGTCACTTGAGTCAGTCGCAGTGTACAGAACATCAAAACTTCTTAAGGTTGTTGTACTTAGATTATCAGGTGTTTGAATGGTAACTGTTAAGATTTCATCATCTGATGACAATGCGTTAGCACCAAATTCATCATAAGTACCTCCAAGTGGAATATTGTAAGGATTAGGAGGATTAATTGTTATCACAGGTGGACTACCAACAATTACGGTAATTGATTTACTTGAAGGGTTATTACTGCCATCCTTAGCAACCCAATTTAATTCGTAAACATCTTCAATTGCTGTATTTGGCTGTGTAGGTGTTTGCAAAAATTGAGGAGAGCCGTCATGATTATCAGTAAGTATCGCATTTGGTAAACTATACGTATCCCCAACATTCAAATACACTGTTTCAGTATCTGGAACTAAAGTAATCACTGGAGGTGTTGTGTCTTGAACTCTTACTACTCTTTGTTTTTGAACTTGATTTCCAGCGTTATCAGTGGCGGTGTATATAACACTATAATCACCAAGTGTTGTCAAATCAACTGAGTCTCCAGAAAGCTGAACATCAACACTAAGATCATAGTCATCATTAGCAACATAGCCTGGATCTGTGTAAGAGGAACCAGCCTCAACTTCAACAACAAGAGGGGCTGTGAGGTTTAGAGTTGGAACTACCGCATCATAAGTCCAAGAAAATACATTTGAAGCAGTATTTAAATTCGATGATTCATCAGAAAATTTGTTTGCATTAACCTGAATACTATTAACCCCAAAACTATTTGAGTTAAATGTTGCAGTGTAATCTGTTACTGAACCACTAAATCCAGAAATCGTTCCAGCATTGGTAATAACATCACTCTGATCAAAATCATTTGTATTTTCACTTGTCGTGAAATTAATCCCAATATTTGATTGATTGGTGGACTCTCCATTATTAATATCATTTGATCCTATTGAAATTGTAGGGAGAGTATTGTCAAAATTGAATGTTAAAGCAGATGTTTCTGAATTAAAATTCCCAGCTAAATCTGAATATTCTCCAGGGATTACTCTAATAATACATTCGCCATCTGTTGAAGGATAGAACTTTGCGGTGTAAGTTGAACCAGTACCTCCGAATTCAGAAATAGTGCCATTTGTAAGATCTAAATCGTCTAAACCAAATCCAACAATAGATTCACTGAAATTAAATGTCAGAAACAATATTGTTTCATTAGTGCTTTGAGTAGAACTTACATCATCGGACGTAATGGCTAATGATGGAGACGTACCATCATAGGTAAATACATATTCGTTCGATTGTATATTTAAATTTCCAACATCGTCTGAAAATCTATTACTATCTACTTTTATTGTGCGAACACCGTCAGAAAAAGGAGTGAAAATTACCGAATATCCTGAAGTTGTATTTGTAAATCCTGAAAGCGAGCCTCCAGAAATTGATATGTCTGAAGCATCAAAATTATTTGTTGATTCAGAAATCGAAAAACTTAGCTCAACTGAACTTTTATTCGTCAATGAACCACTGTCAACATCGGAAGAAATGATTGAAATTGCCGGAGAAGTACCATCATACGTCCAAAAGAATGGAGCAGAAATCAAATTCGAATTTCCTGCCTGATCTGTAAATCCTCCTGCACTAATATCGATAGATGTTAGTCCATCTGTAGAAGGCGTTAATATTGCAGAGTAAGCCGATCCTGAACCACTAAATCCAGATATAGATCCTCCGCTAACTGAAATATCATTGCTCTGAAAATCAGTCGAAGGTTCACTTAATGTGAAAGTCAAGTTTATCTCATTATCATTTGTATTTTCGCCACTAGTCACATCTTGTGAATCGACAATAACAGTTGGAGAAGTCCCATCATAAGTGAATTGATATTGAGAAGCTGAAAGGTTTGAATTCCCTGCCTCATCAGAAAAGACACCTCCATTAATATCTATTGTAATTAAACCATCCGTTGAAGGGGTTAATATTGTAGAGTAAATTGATCCTGAACCACTGAATCCAGAAATAGATCCTCCACTGACTGAAATATCATTAGCTTGGAAATTAGTTGAAGATTCACTTAAAGTGAATGTGAGATTGATATTGTTATTATTTGTTAGTGACCCATTGGGAACAGTTGACGAAATTTCAACACTAGGAGATGTTGAATCAAAAGTGAAAGAATAAAAACTTTCAACCGTATTCATGTTTCCGTTTTCATCTGAAAACTTTGAGGGACTAATTTCAATTTCATAATCACCATCAGCATTTACTGTGAGAGTTGATGAATATGTATTTTCTGAAACCGCTAATGGAGATAAAGATCCGCCGCTAACTGTTATGTCACTAATATCAAAACTCTCTACTGGTGCATTTGAAGTGAAAGTAAGATCAACATTGTTATTGTTAGTTACAGAACCGTTAATTACTGAAAGAGATGCGATCGTGATTGATGGAGAAGAATTATCGAAGTTAAATGTAAACTCTGATGTGTCAAGGTTGGAGTTGTTCGCTAAGTCTTCATACAGTCCTGGTAATACTTGTATGCTAAAAGATCCGTCTGAATCAGGTGAGAATGTTGCAGAATAAGAATCGGAAGTTCCAGAGAATCCAGAAATTGATCCTCCCGAGATTGAAATATCATTTATATCAAATCCCGTTACAGGCTCATCTGCATCAAAAAGCAATGTGAATTCTGAAAGATTTGTAGTCGCTCCATCATTCAAAACTGGTGAACTAATTGTAACTAATGGAGGAGATACATCATACTTCCATTCAAATTGTGTGCTTTGGTTGTTTCTGTTACCAGCAGAGTCAAAATAAGTGTCCTCTGGGATGTAAACAACGAATTCATTTTCACTAGAAGGTGAAAAAGTAAACTTATATGTTTTATTATCTAATGCCTGAAATTGAGAATATTGACCCTCGTTTGTTGGTGTAACTCGCAAATCCCCGATATCAAAACCATTAACGTCTTCTTCAAAGATAACTGTAAACTCTAAAGACGAATCGTTAGTTTCAGAACCGTCTTGTATATCAACATTACCGGACTTAGCACTGATTGAACTGATACTTGGCATTGTACCATCATGAATCCAGCTGAATTGAGCTGCAAGATCGTTGACATTGTCAAACATGTCAGAAAAAGATCCTTGCGGGATAAATATTGTTTTTTGACCATCTGAGCTTGGCGAGAAAGTAATCCTATATAATTTATCACTGAGCTTCAAGAAATTTGAAAAAGTGCCATGAGCAACCTCTCCACCTATAATCTGTATGTCGTTAATATCAAAACCTTTAATTTCTTCGCTTGCCGTAAACATCAATATGATGTTATTGTTATTGCTAACAGACCCATCAGAAATTATTCCCGTACTTTCAGAAATTTGAATTGTTGGAAACGTTGTGCTTTCGTAGTTCCAATTGAATGATGATTGTGTTGAATTAAGGTTTTCTGCCAAATCTTGATATGCTGAAGAACTAACTTGGAATGTTTTTAGACCATCACCTACCGCAGTAAATGTTGCTGTATACTCACTTTCAGATACTTTAGTAAATAACGAAATATTTCCACCCGAATAAACGATATCATTTGCATCAAAATCCGTAACATCTTCAGCAAAACTAAATGTCAAGTCAATTGAGGTATCATTAGTTGTTGATCCATCCTGAATTGAAGTTGCTCCGACTTTTGCAGTAATATCTAAAGTAGGTGGTGTAGTGTCAACATTGATTTGGCTAGCAGTACTTATATTGCTCGCAAATGAAAAATCTGAAATTACATTCCCCGCAGAGTCAGATAATTGTCCCGAGCTTATATTAACTGATTTTGCGTCAAGAGCAACTGTCGTATCTCCATTTTGAATTGAGTAGGTGCCAATTGATGAAACCGTATTATTGAGATCAGAATTTCCTATCGAAACAGTTCGATCATTAACACCAGTTTCTAAGATAATATTCAAAACACCGTCGCTCAAAACTACAGGTTCACTGAAATCAATTTTTATTGTTACATCGTCACCTACACCATAAAAACCACCTGGAGATGTTGAGCTAATCGAAAGGATAGTTGGTGGTGTGGTATCGCGTTCATATGAAATTACGTTTGAGCCTGAATTAGAATTTCCTGCTAAGTCAGTAAATACTCCAGAAACAACCTGAAAACTAATGACCCCATCACTAGCTGGAATAAAGGTAGCCGTATATTCCGTATTTGATATTTGATTGAAGTCTTCAATTGTTCCCTGCGGAGAACTAGAAATATCAGATGCTGAAAAATTAGTAGTCTCTGAAATTGTGAATGAAAGTGATAGACTAGAATCATTAATTATTGTCTGACCTTGTGATAATTCTTGGGCAGAAATACTTATGGTAGGGGAAATCTCATCAACATCAGTTACAGTAATCGTTACAGCTAAATCACTTGTATTGCTAGAGCTGTCTGTAGCAGTTACTGTTAAATTATATTCATTGTTTGGTCCATCATCTTCTGGTAACTCAAAGTCAGGGGCTGAACTAAATGTTAGCTCCCCTGCGTTTGAGATGCTAAAGAGAAGGAAATCAGTCCCCGACAAGGACCAAGTAACAGTTTCGTTTGCAGTGTATGTAGATACAACTGTTTGGTTTTCTGCTACCGAAACAGCAGAACTTCCCGTGATTACTGGATCAGTATCATCAACATCAGTTACAGTAATCGTTACAGCTAAATCACTTGTATTGCTAGAGCTGTCTGTAGCAGTTACTGTTAAATTATATTCATTGTTTGGTCCATCATCTTCTGGTAACTCAAAGTCAGGGGCTGAACTAAATGTTAGCTCCCCTACGTTTGAAATGCTGAAGAGGCCGCTATCAGTCCCTGATAGTGACCAAGTAACGGTTTTATCTGCAATGTAATTCGATACAGCTGTTTGGTTCTCCTGTACTGAAACTGTATTGCTACCAGTAATTACTGGATTACTGTCATCAACATTAGTTACAGTAACCGACATTGGGAAATTAGTTTTATTATTCGAGATATCTTTAACAGTTACTGTTACATCATATATGTTATCATTATTTTCATCCTCTGCTTGCTCATAATCAGGAGCTGAGTTGAATGACAGTTGGGCTGAAGTTGAATTACTACTAGGTGTGCTCGCTGAAAATGAAGGTTGGGATGAAGTTGAAATACTAAAAAAGCTACTATCTAAACCTAACAATGACCATGTAACTGGCTCATCTGAAGTGAAAGTTGCTACGACAGTTTGATTCTCTTCAACAGATGGAGTGCTAGAGCTAACTGAGTTAGTGATTATTGGGTCAACCTCATCAACATCAGTTACAGTAATCGTTACAGCTAAATCACTTGTATTGCTAGAGCTGTCTGTAGCAGTTACTGTTAAATTATATTCATTGTTTGGTCCATCATCTTCTGGTAACTCAAAGTCAGGGGCTGAACTAAATGTTAGCTCCCCTGCGTTTGAGATGCTAAAGAGAAGGAAATCAGTCCCCGATAAGGACCAAGTAACAGTTTCGTTTGCATTATATGTAGATACTGCTGTTTGGTTCTCCTGAACTGATACTGTTTCGCTACCCGTAATTACTGGGTTATCATCATCAACATCAGTTACTGTTACAGTAACAGCAAAGGCATCGCTAACATTCCCTGCGCTATCGGTAGCAATTAGTGTTACATTATATTCATTGTTATCTCCTGCATCGTCCGGATCCTCATAATCAGGAGGTAAAATAAATGTTAGCTCCCCTCCGTTTGAAATGATAAAGAGACCGCTATCAGTTCCTGATAGTGACCAAGTAACAGTTTCGTTTGCAGTGTATGTAGATACAACTGTTTGGTTTTCTGCTACCGAAACAGCAGAACTTCCCGTGATTACTGGATCAGTATCATCAACATCAGTTACAGTAATCGTTACAGCTAAATCACTTGTATTGCTAGAGCTGTCTGTAGCAGTTACTGTTAAATTATATTCATTGTCTGCTCCATCATCACCCGCTGCCTCAAAGTCAGGAGCTGAACTAAATGTTAGATCCCCTACGTTTGAAATGCTGAAGAGGCCGCTATCAGTCCCTGATAGTGACCAAGCAACAGTTTCGTTTGCAGTGTATGTAGATACAACTGTTTGGTTTTCTAAAACTGTTACTGTTTGGCTACCTGTGATTACTATATTAACATTATCACTAGGATCATCTGTCACGGTTATTGCTACGTTTTTTTGAGCACTTGACCCCGAAATATCAGTAGCTCTAACAGTCACATTGTAAATATTATTAGGAGGAGTTCCATAATCTTGTGGATTTTCAAAATCAGGTGGAGAATTAAAAGTAAGAACTCCACTTGATGAAATGTTAAAAAGATTGCTGTCATAACCAGTAACAGACCAAGTATTAATAGTTTTATTAGCTGAATAAGTAGCTACAGCTGTTTGATTCTCTTGAACTGAAGGAGCATGATTTCCTGTAATAATCAATGGAGTTTCATCAACATCAGTTACAGTTATTGTAACAGTAATAGAGCTGACGTTTCCTGAATTATCAGTAGAAGTTATTGCAAGTTCATAGTTGTTATTACCACCGGAGTCCTGTGGATTTTCAAAATCAGGTAGAGATTTAAAAGTAAGAACCCCACTTGATGAAATGGAAAATAAATCAAAATCAAAACTAGATCCAACCCCTACAAGATTCCAAGTAACCGTTTCGTTTGCAGTGTAAGTCGCTACTGTTGTTTGGTTTTCTGCTACCGAAACAGCAGAACTTCCCGTGATTACTGGATCAGTATCATCAACATCAGTTACAGTAATCGTTACAGCTAAATCACTTGTATTGCTAGAGCTGTCTGTAGCAGTTACTGTTAAATTATATTCATTGTCTGCTCCATCATCACCCGCTGCCTCAAAGTCAGGAGCTGAACTAAATGTTAGATCCCCTGCGTTTGAGATGCTAAAGAAACCGCTATCAGTCCCCGATAAGGACCAAGTGACAGTTTCGTTTGCAGTGTATGTAGATACAACTGTTTGGTTTTCTTGTATTGTCAAAGAAGCATTACCAGTTATTCCAGGCGGGGTAGTGTCAACCGTCGGGTTGGTGTCTCGCACAAATCGGACACCATAACCACTTGCAGCAGCACTTCCTACACTAGCTATCGCGGCAGTGGAATAATCATAACGAATTCTAAGCATATAATTGTCACCAGGAAAACTTTCATCGACAGGTGCCCAAATACTAGCTTGTATTCCAACATCAGGATAACCAGTAGGATTTTGACTATGGACTACCCTATATCCGTAAGGCTTTATGTTTAGATCACTTGAATTGTTACTAGCTAGGCTATATCCTGGTGATGATGAATGGTCAGTATATGTTTCCCAGAAAGGGCTATCATTGCCACTAGCCATGGATCGTGCAATGTAATATGGAGGTGAGGAGACGTAATATGTTTGATAACCATTCTCATTCAAAAAAGTAGTCAAATTTTCCCAATCAGCCTTTGTAGCTACACGCCAACCAGTTGGGGCAAATTCTTTTCGAAGAGAAGGATCATTTAAAGACGCTGAATCATGTATTCCAATAATGGCATAACGGTTATAAAGTTTACCACTAGTATCATTACCATAAGCTAAACTATAACCACCAGATACTAAGTTATCCCAAGAATTATTATCGTTAACAAGTGGAATTACTGTTACTGCGTCATTGTAATGAGTAACTTCTGCATTTTCTAGAGCCCAGTCCAAATTACCAAAAGTCTTCCAAGCAAAAGTATTACCATCTTGGTCAGTAGCTGTTCCATTTGTAACAGCTTGATTTGTCTGGATCTGGGAATCTGAGGTGTGTTTTTCAACGCTTTTTAAAACTTCATCACTGAAGTAATTACCAAAACTCAAAGAAGAATTGAGACTGGAAAATAAGAAAAAGATATACCCTAAGTGACGTACAATATCCTTAGAAATCGCTTTGAGTTTCATCAAGTTCTTGGTTCAAATTTTTAGCTAAATTAGTCAATAAATTTTTTATAATCTGTAAAAACACTGAATTTAACATCTAACAACAACAAAAAAAGCCCCCCGTTTTCAGGAAAGCTTCTCATTGGTTCTCTTACGAACCTCTTGTAAACCAGAAGTTTACAAGCAACACAACTTCTTTAAACCCTTACTTTAAAAAGTAATATGCGGTCTGGACGGGACTCGAACCCGCGACCCCATGCGTGACAGGCATGTATTCTAACCAACTGAACTACCAGACCGGGTCGTGCGGCTGCAAATATACACCGCATTTTTCATTACACAAACACTATGGTGAATTATCCTATAAAGCACCGTCAATTGCCTCTGCGTAAACCTGCTTTGGGGAAACACCAACCTTACGGTCAATCAACTCTCCGTTTTTAAACAACAACACAGTAGGGATGTTACGAACGCCATATTTCGCGGCAAACTCTTGATTTGCATCTACATCAACCTTACCAACAACTGCCTTGCCTTCGTAATCTGTGCTGATTTCGTCAATGATTGGCCCAACCATTCGGCATGGACCACACCATGCAGCCCAAAAATCAACTAAAACAGGTTTGTCTGATTGTAAAACAACCTCTTCAAATGTTGCGTCTGTAATTTCTAAAGCCATTTTTATACATTTTGATGATGCAAAAATAGTGTTTATTCACATGCCAATACCTTTTTTCAACATTGCTTTTGATCAAAGTGATTTTCAAATGCTCACATTCCCTAGTTGAGTTTAAAATGAATCTGCTCTTTATCCAAGGCTTCCAACAACTCAGCGCAGATATTCACCTTCTTTTTTCGGCTATGCATCACCAGTTTAATCTGCTTATCAAGCTCATAAAATGTGACATCCAACTTGTGATCACCTTTGTGTTCATTAACCATTTTCGAGAGTTGTGCCAACTTTTCTTCCTCCAATTGATTCACATTAATTTTTAATGTCAGTTTTTTGGCGTAAGAACTCATCGTATCTTGCAATTGACGGAACTCTGTAAACTGTATACGAGGGTCGCCTTGTTTGCCCGTTTCCTTATTCAGCCAGCCAGGCCGAACAAAAGCTTTTACATGGACAAAGTTATTCTCAACAAGTTGGTGACGAAACTTTAAATACTCCTCTCCAAAAATTCGAAAACTAAATACGTCATCATAGTCTTCCAATTGAAAAATAGCCCACCCCTTACCGTTTTTGGAAACTCGATGATCAACTTCGCCAACGATACCTCCAAACGAGAGTTCCTTATTCACCAGAAGTTCAAGTTCATTGAACAGTCCCACTTTTGCATTACAAAAATGAGAGAGTGTGTGTTTGAAGTCATCTAACGGGTGACCTGAAAGGTAAATTCCAACAACTTCCTTTTCTTGCTTGAGTTCATGAAGCGTCCCCCATGGCTCACATTCTGGGATTTCGGGCTCTGCCAATGACGCATTGCTTTCAGCACCAAAGAGGCTCACCTGTGATGAGTTTTCATGCTCTTGGAATGTAGCGCCAAATCGGAGTGCTTTTTCCAAAAATGAAACGCCATCTCCTTTGTCTTGAAAATACTGTGAACGGTGAGCTGCCCCCAAAGAGTCTAAACCGCCTGCCAACACCAAACTCTCAAAGGTTTTTTTATTTGCAGCTCGCAAATCAATTCGTTTTGTAAGATCAAAAAGAGAGGAATATGGATTGTCTTTTCTGCCTTCAACAATACTGTTTACAGCGCCTTGTCCAACCCCTTTTACCGCACCCATTCCAAAACGAATGGCATTGTCGTCATTTACTGTGAATTTATAAAAAGATTCGTTTACATCAGGACCTAATACAGGAATACCCATGCGGCGACACTCTTCCATAAAAAAGCTAACTTGCTTGATATCACTCATGTTGTTGGATAATACAGCAGCCATATATTCTGCAGGATAATTTGCCTTCAGATAAGCTGTCTGATATGCTATCCAAGCATAGCAAGTAGAGTGAGATTTGTTAAACGCATACGATGCAAATGCTTCCCAGTCTTTCCAAATTTTTTTTAAAATTTTCTCATCATGCCCACGCTCTTTTCCGCCATTGATAAATTTTGGCTTGAGCTGCTCCAGCAAGGCGAAAATCTTTTTACCCATTGCTTTACGAAGTACGTCTGCTTCACCCTTACTAAAGCCAGCTAGTTCCTGCGACAATAGCATCACTTGTTCTTGATAGACTGTGATACCGTAGGTTTGTTTGAGATGATGTTCCATTTCGGGTAAATCATACTGTATCTCCTCTTCCCCATTTTTTCGACGAACAAAACTCGGAATGTACTCCAAAGGTCCTGGGCGGTATAAGGCGTTCATCGCAATCAAGTCCTCGAACTTATTGGGCTTTAATTCACGCAAATAGCGCTGCATTCCTACACTTTCATACTGAAAAATTCCCACCGTTTCACCCCCTTGAAACAAAGCATAGGTAGGTTCATCATCTAAAGGAAATTCATCTGGATTAAGGGCAATCTTATGACGATATTGAACAAGCTTGACTGTGTCCTTAATCAGTGTTAGCGTTTTTAATCCCAAAAAATCCATTTTGAGCAAACCAGCACTCTCTACAACGGCGTTATCAAATTGCGTAACGACCAAATCTGAATCTTTTGCAGTCGCAACTGGCACTAGGTTACTAATATCTTCAGGTGTAATAATCACACCACACGCGTGTGTGCCTGTATTGCGCAGAGAGCCTTCCAAAATTTTGGCTTGCGTAAGCGTCTGCCCCTCTAAGTCATCTCCTTTAGCAATTGATTTCAATTCTTCCACACGCTGATATTCGTCTGCACGTAAATCTTGTTTGAGCTGGGCAACATCTTCTCCAAAAATGGCATGAAGCTTGATGTTTGGAATCAACTTTGCCAAGCGGTCTGCGTCTCCCAAGGGAAGATCCAAAACTCGAGCTGTATCCCGAACCGATGATTTCGCTGCCATCGTTCCATAGGTTACGATTTGCGCCACCTGTTTAGCGCCGTATTTTTCAATCACATAGTCCATCACTTTTGACCTTCCTTCATCATCAAAATCGATGTCGATATCAGGCATACTCACACGATCTGGATTTAAAAACCGCTCAAAAAGCAAATCGTACTTAATCGGATCTATGTTTGTAATTTTCAGGCAGTAGGCAACCACGGAGCCTGCTGCTGACCCTCGCCCTGGTCCTACAGAAACATCCAATGATCTCGCTGCTGCAATGAGGTCTTGTACAATCAAAAAGTACCCCGGATAACCTGTTTTTTCAATGACACTCAACTCAAACTCAATCCGTTCTTGAATCTCTTTTGTTAATGTACCATAGCGTTCCTTTGCGCCTGCTTTCGTGATGTGGTGTAGATATGAGTTCTCACCTCTTTTCCCACCATCTTTTTCATCCTCTGCAACCAAAAATTCAGTCGGAATATCAAACTTGGGAAGAAGCACATCACGCGCCAATGCAAAATGTTCCACCTTATCAACGATCTCGCCAATATTCTCAATCGCTGCGGGAATATCAGAGAAGAGTTTGTTCATCTCTTCAGGAGACTTAAAATAGTATTCCTGATTGGGAAGGCCATAGCGATACCCACGTCCTCTTCCTATGGGTGTGGATTGCTTTTCACCATCCTTAACACACAATAAAATGTCGTGAGCATTCGCCTCATCTTTTTCCAAATAATAACAACTATTGGAAGCAATATATTTGACATCATGCTTTTTTGCCAAATCGAGTAACGCCGAGTTCACACGTGTCTCATCTTCTTGGTTGTGTCGCATCAATTCGACATATAAGTCCGCTCCAAATTGTTCTTTCCACCACAACAAAGCATCCTCGGCTTGCTGTGCGCCTACATTGAGGATTTTGTGTGGCACTTCTCCGTAGAGATTCCCGGTAAGCACTATGATGTCATCTTTGTGGGCGAGTATTAACTCTCTATCAATACGAGGAACATAGTAAAAACCCTCTGTATAGGCCATCGAAGAAAGTTTTGCCAAATTGTGATATCCGTTTTTGTTTTTCGCCAAAAACACCACTTGATACCCATCATCTCTATGTGTTCTGTCTGTGTGATTGGCACACACATTCAATGTCACACCTATGATTGGCTTAAGTGGAACTCCCCCTTCTTCTTCTGTTTTTTTATTGTGTTGATTGACCGCTTTTACAAAATGAAAAGCACCCATCAAATTCCCAAGGTCTGTAATCGCCACCGCAGGCATTCTCATCGTTGCTGCATGAGAAACCAATTTTTTAACAGATATAGTTGACTGTAAAATCGAAAACTGAGAATGTGCATGGAGGTGACAAAAAGGAAGTGTTTCTACTGTCTTTTGTTCAGTCACAGGAACCGCAGTTTGGGGTGTGCTTAATGCTTTTGTGGCCTGATGAAGATTGCGGTGTGTAAGCCCAGCAAGTGGCACTTGGTCCTGAAAGGCAGACTGTATCTCCTGTACAGAAGGCTGTAATTCAGTGAGGGTGAATTTACCCAAACGCATCAATTCCAAAAATACCCGTGCGGTTGCTTCGACATCTGCTGTTGCGTTGTGTGCTTCGGTAAAAGAATCCTTGTGCAAAAATGTATACAGTTCACTGAGTGTAGGCAGCTTAAACTTTCCTCCTCGACCACCAGGAAGTTCGCATAAGGTAGCGGTGTTTTCTGTACAAGTATCTAAAACTGCCCTATCAACCAAGATGTTATCGCGGCCAAGACGAAGCAATTCTGCGCCCATGATGTTGAGATCAAACTTAAGGTTATGCCCCACCAAATAACTCGCCTGGTCAATGGCAACTAAGAAGCTTTCGATAACACTTTCAATTTCCAAACCATCTTTTGACGCAAGGGCCGTAGAAATCCCATGTACTTTTTCAGACTCAAAGGGAATGTCAAATCCTATTGGCTTAACCAAATAGTTTTCATGAGAAAGTAGCGTCCCATCACTTGCATGAAGCTGCCATGCGATCTGAACACAGCGTGGCCAGTTCTCGCTATCAGAGAGAGGTGCACTCCAATTGCGTGGAAGTCCAGTGGTTTCGGTGTCAAAAACTAGGTACATAAAACGGTCTAAAGTGACGTTAAAAATAAATAACTCATGACCATAATCACGTTCATAAAACAATAAGTTATTAACGCTTGTGTATTTATAAAAATAATGTAAATTTGCCCTTCATTAATAACCAAGGTTTCGGACCTTATAAATTAATATGATATGCCAGTACGTATTCGACTTCAAAGACACGGAAAAAAAGGTAAACCCATTTATTGGATCGTCGCAGCAGACTCTCGCGCTAAAAGAGACGGTCGATACCTCGAAAAATTAGGCCGTTATAATCCAAACACACACCCAGCGTCTGTCGAGCTAGATATCGACAAAGCTGTAGAATGGTTACAAAATGGGGCACAGCCATCCGACACTGCTCGAAACATCCTTTCTGACAAAGGTGCCATGCTTAAAAATCACCTCATCAATGGAGCACGTAAAGGTGCTCATACTGATGAAGAAGTCATCGCTAAATTTGACGCTTGGCTCAAAGAAAAAGAAGGTAAAAACGAATCTTTACAAAACAAAATCGACAGCGAAGCAAACAAGGCACGTGCTGCCGCTCTTGCTGCTGAGCAAGAAGTAAGCGCTAAACGTAAAGAAGCAGCCGCTGCTGCCGAAGAGGCTGCAGCTGCTGAAGTAGCCGCTGAAGAAACTGCTCAAGAAGTAAAAGAGGAAACTCCTGCTGCTGAAGAAGCGCCAACTGAAGAGGCTGCTCCTGAAGCTAAAGAGGAAACTCCTGCTGCTGAAGAAGCGCCAGCTGAAGAGGCTGCTCCTGAAGCTAAAGAGGAAACTCCTGCTGCTAAAGAAACGTCAGCTGAAGAGGCTGCTCCTGAAGCAAAAGAGGAAACCCCTGCTGCTGAAGAAGCGCCAGCTGAAGAGGCTGCTCCTGAAGCAAAAGAGGAAACTCCTGCTGCTGAAGAAGCGCCAGCTGAAGAGGCTGCTCATGAAGCAAACGAAGAAGCGGCGAAAAGCCAAGACTAATTTACCATGCTCAAGAAAAACTGCTTCTTTTTAGGAACAGTTGTCGCCAAATACAGTTTTAAAGGCGAAGTGTTGATTAAACTCGATACGGACGACCCGAGTGCATATCAGTCTTTACAATCACTTCTTATTGAACAAGAAATGGGATTGGTTCCCTATTTTGTAGAACGTGCAAAACTCCACAAAACACAACTCTTACGTGTTTCAATCGAAGATGTTAAAAATGAAATTGAGGCAGATAAGCTTATTGGAAAAACAGTCTATCTTCCCCTTAATCAGTTGCCAAAACTAGATGATGACAAATTTTATTATCACGAAATTGTTGGCTTTGAAGTAATTGAAAGCTCAAGAGGCGTGATCGGCAAAATTACAGACGTAAACGACACCTCTTCACAAGTCCTTCTAGAAGTTGATCACAAACAAAAGACAGTGCTCATTCCTCTTGTTGATGACCTCCTTCAAAAGGTTGACAAAAAAAATAAAAAACTCCATATCAGTATCCCGGATGGCCTACTTGATTTATAACATAAAGAATGTCACGCTCACTATTACTCATTGTTTTACTTGGATCGGTCTTAGTCACTGCACAAGACACTTTATCATTACAAGAAGTCGTTCTTAAAGCACCTCTTCTTTTAGCAGCCGAAACCACACTGCCACTGACAGCTAGAACATGGTCAGCAAATGGTAATACACGTTCCATCGAAAAACAACTTAGCAGCGTGCCAGGTGTTTGGCTCACAAATAGCACCAATGCAGCGCAAGACTATCGTATTTCAATACGTGGTTTTGGTTCACGCGCTGCCTTTGGAATCCGTGGAATTCGCATCTCCCTTGACGGAATACCACAAACAACTCCCGATGGGCAAAGTCAAATCGATCATTTGCCTTTGCAACTCATCCGCCATAGCGAAGTCATACGAAGCCCTGCTGGATCGAGATATGGAAATGCTGCTGGAGGTGTTATCGCATTTTCTACACAAAACACAATAAAAAATAAGGCGAGTGTTGGACTCCAAACTGGAAGCTATGGGCTTCGCTACACAGATATTAGCTTCCAACAAGGTTTGTCTACGCATGGTCAAGTGATTGGATCGGTGAGCTATCAAAAGCACAATGGATATAGAGAGCATGCAGGATTTGAAAACAAAAGCGGATTTATAAATTATACGTTCCGAAAAAACAACATCACAAACACCTTGCTACTCTTGCATTTTGACAGTCCATATGCACTTGATCCAGGTGGACTCACACTCGAAGAAGCAAAAGAAAATCGAACACAGGCGCGTGAAAAAAACCTGAACTACGATGCACAAGAAAGCGTACGGAAATCCCAACTGGCTTGGAAAGTAAAAGCCCCATGGAAAAAAGGGTCTATAGAGGCTATTCTTCACTATAGCCCACGTGAATACACTGGAAAGCTTCCTTTTGAAAGCGGGGGTGATATAGACCTAGATCGAGATTTTTATGGTGCTTCTTTTATTTATAATTCACCTGCCGAAAACAAAATGGGAAAAGGTGTCTTTGGGATTGACTTCCAACAGCAAGCAGACCATCGTAGGCGCTTCGCCAATCATGAAGGATTACGAGGCAGCCAAAGCATGAATCAAATCGAAGGATTTTCGGCTGTAAGCGGATTTGGTCTTTGGGCTTTTTCATTGGGTAAATTTACTGCTGATTTTGGGCTCCGTTTTGATCGTAATCTTGTGACACTAAAGGATCAATTTTTGTCTGATGGCAACCAAGACAGTGATCGGAAATTTCAACAATGGTCGCCACATGTAGGTCTGCTTTTGCAGCCCAACATCAACACCTCTTTGTTTGCTTCTTTTGGCACTGGATTTGAAGCTCCCGCCTTGAGTGAGCTATCTACCAATCCCTACGGAGCTGGCTTTAACCCTGAAGTAAATCCAATGAGAGTCAATAGTTTGGATATTGGGGTTCGGAAAAAGAATCGCACACTCCAAGTGGAAGCGGTTCTCTTTTACGCAAAGGCGATTGATGAAATTGTGCGTTATGAAATCGAAGAGTTTCCCAATCAAAATTTCTTCCAAAATTTGGGGGAATCTAAACGGTATGGATTGGAAATTGATTGCGCCTTTGTCGCAACCAAAACACACCGTTTTGTGGCAGGAATGACACTTGCATCCTACCGCTTTAAAAACAGAGAAACACATGGAAAATTACCAGGAGTCCCTTCTTCAACCTACCATTTTGGGTGGCACTGGCAACAGAACAGTTGGGAGGTATCGGTAGATGGTCGTTATGTTGGAAATTATTTTGCGGACAATGACAATCAGACGCTGATTGATGAATATGGTGTTGCTCACCTAAAACTCAGCAAAACAATACATACAAGTCGGAGTGCAACGTCAATTGGAGTGATGGTATTCAATGCGACAAATACCTCTTATTATGACAACATTCGCATCAATGCTTTTGGAAATAGGTACTATGAGCCCGCCCCAGAGTCTAACATTTTGATTTCACTAAAAACGACATTTAACTAGGCTCGAAATAGCTTTCTATTCTTTGTCTTTTTTATAGACATGTGGATTTTCAATCACACCTTTCTAAACAATCTACGAAGTCCCGTTCGCAATGTTGAGTCTAATTTTAAAATTTCATTTTTTATTCGCTGTTGTGGCCAACCTCGAAAAGTAGTCACATGAAAGCGATCGGAGTCACGAAGCGGTTGAGGTGAAAAATAATAGTTTGAAACACAATTTCTTGACTCATCGACTTGTACTGGTCGAACAGCATGCCATGACTCTTGGTGAGTAGCCATCACAACAAGTCGATTAAAGGCAGATGGTATAACAATTGGTTTACCCTTTAAGCCATTAGGCCAAAGTTCTAGGTCACCCCCATAATCCTTTTGCCAATTCGGGTTAACGTAATAAAGTAAGTTTAAAACCCGCCAACGATTTCTGTCTTTGTTATGGGAGTTGTCGAGATGCGGATTTAAAAACTGTCCTTTCCGCATTGTTGATATCCCTCCTGCATAGAGATGCGTGTCTGGCTCCAGAATATCAATCTCACAAATTGACTGTACTAGTGAAACGACCTTAGCATCTTGAAAAGCATATATTGCTTCTTCCAACAAGGGGTGATAGCGGTCCATTTGTGCAGCGATGTGTTTGTGTTCACGTAAACTCTTGTTGAGACTCATCTCCTCTGGTTTAGGAAAAGCGTTATCAATCGCAGCAGCGATATCATCTGGAAAGACATCGTCAACAAAAAAATAGCCAATGCGATCTTTCGAATCTTCATACTGCGCTTTCGCAGCTGGCATGGCCGTCCGCAAACGCTCAATGATTAGTGACGCTAAAAAATCTTTAGTGATTATGAAATCCTTCATGAGGTCAAGGTAAAAAAATCAATCTTATTGAACAAAAGTTGAGAATCAATTAGTCGTGCTTCTTAGAAAGAAATCCATCAATATCATTCACCATGTCATAAACCCCGCAGTAAAAAGGAGTTCGTTGATGTAATTCAAAGGGGTTAATGTCCAAAATTCTTTTCTCCCCATTTGATGCTGCGCCCCCCGCTTGCTCTGCTAAGAATGCCATGGGATTACACTCATAGAGAAGCCGTAATTTTCCATCAGGACATGTTGATGTTGAAGGATATAAATACACTCCGCCTTTGATAAGATTGCGATGAAAATCAGAAACCAGCGAACCTATATATCTCGATGTGTAGGGACGTAAGCCATTATCTTCCTGACAATATTTGATATACTTTTTTATACCACTTGGAAAGTGAACATAATTCCCCTCATTAATCGAATAGATCTGTCCAGTAGACGGAAATTTCATGTTTGGGTGAGACAAATAAAACGTGCCTAGTGCCGGATTTAACGTAAATCCATTGACGCCATGCCCAGTCGTGTAGACAAGCATGGTGGAAGTGCCATAGAGAATATAACCCGCAGCAACTTGGTTGGATCCCTTTTGCAAAAAATCAGCCAATGTCACTGGCTTAGAATTACTCGACAATCGACGATAAATCGAAAAAATAGTACCAACTGAAACATTGTTGTTAATGTTTGAAGAACCATCTAGTGGGTCGACCAAGACGACATAATTGTTTTGATTTGTTTTGGAGGTTGACGAAATACTGACATAACTATCTTCTTCTTCAGAAGCAAAACCACAAACAATGTCTCTATTGATAAGCGCCTTTTTAAATGCTTGATTGGCGAATACATCTAATTTTTGCTGTTGCTCGTCTGAGTGATTTGTCTGGCTGGTAGCCCCAATGATATCAACCAGACCAGCCTTATTAACCTCGTGATTAACTGTTTTGGCAGCTAACCGAATAGCATTAAGCAATCGAGACAGTTCGCCTGTGGAGTATTCAAATTGATTTTGATTATCAATAATGAATTCACCCAAAGTTTTCTTTGTAGTCATGAATAGAGCTGTAAAAGATAAACTATCGAATTGCAGCTATTATCGCTAAAGCTTCTCGAGTTTGAGTTTCAATTTTAGCATAGTCAAACGAACCGTCTGCATGTTTTGCCATAAGCTTTGAACCCATTCCAACGCAAGTAACACCTGCATCAAACCAACCCTTGAGGTTTTTTTCTGTTGGTGATACACCGCCTGTTGGCATGATGCTTGTCCATGGTTGGGGTGCTAGCACTCCTTTTACAAAGCCTGGTCCATAGGTACTTCCTGGAAATAGTTTAACAATGTCCGCACCCAACTCTTCGGCCTTTGCAATCTCGGTGAGTGAACCACAGCCTGGTGACCAAAGCACTTTTCTGCGATTGCACACCACAGCAATATCTTCTCTAAGTACAGGAGTTACAACAAAATTTGCCCCGTTAAGCATATAAGCAGATGCAGCCCCTGCGTCTGTTACAGAACCAACGCCCATAATCATCCCTGGGAGTTCTTTTACTGCATATTTGGTGAGTTCTGTAAATATTTCAAGGGCAAAATCGCCACGGTTGGTAAACTCCATAAGGCGTGCACCGCCGTCATAGCAGGCCTTTAATACCTTTTTGGCGACTTCGATATCTGTGTGGAAGAAAAGAGGCACCATGCCGCTCTCTTTCATCGTTTGTGCCACTTCTATTCTTGTAAACTGTGCCATATCTTTTGTTTTATCGGGCTACACGACCTGATGCGTCACCACCCATTAGTTTTTCTACTTCTGCAACTGTTACAAGGTTCGCATCTCCTTTTATGGTATGCTTTAAGCAAGAGGCTGCCACTGCAAAGTCTAGTGCATGTTGGTCGTTGTCTGGATATTTTAGTAATCCATAGATAAGACCACCCATAAACGAGTCTCCACCACCTACACGGTCTACAATGTCCGTGATTTGGTACTGGGTGGTGTCGTACATGGTTTTTCCATCGTATAATACGCCAGCCCATGTATTATGTGAAGCTGATATCGATCCTCTAAGGGTTGTAATTACTTTTTTGGCCTTTGGGAACTTCTCCATCATTTGCTTGCACACAGACAAAAACGCTTCCGCTTTTACATCATGACCTTGGGTTTGTACACTTATTCCTTCGGGCTTAATACCAAAATGCATTTCGGCATCTTCTTCGTTTCCGAGTACAACATCGCAATACGATGTAAGCTCGGTCATGATTTTTTCACGGTGCGCATCATTGCAATATTTCCAAAGCTTGGCACGGTAGTTCAAATCTGTAGAAATGGTGATTCCTTTTTCACTTGCGATTTTCACAGCTTCCAGGCAAGCATCTGCTGCAGACTGTGAAATGGCAGGGGTAATCCCAGTCCAGTGGAACCATTCCACCCCTTCAAAGGCTTTGTCCCAATCCACCATTCCAGGCTCAATCTCAGACATGGCCGAGTGGGCTCTGTCATAAACCACTTTACTGCCTCGACTGACAGCACCAGTCTCTAGGAAATAAATCCCCAAACGGTCTCCTCCACGAAGCATAAAATCGGTTTCAACACCACGTTTGCGCATTTCCATAAGCGCACATTCGCCAATGTCGTTGCTAGGAACACGGGTTACAAAACGTACTGGAACGCCATAATTTGCTAAAGAAACAGCAACATTAGATTCGCCACCGCCATAGATAACATCAAAAGAGTTGGTTTGAGAGAAACGTAAAAATCCCGGAGGGGCTAAACGCAACATGATTTCACCAAAAGTGACTACTTTTTTCATTTTGTGATATATAATTATTTGTTAAAGTTAATATGTGATATTTATGTTTAAATCCCAAGAGCTTGACCACCACCAATCTGAACAGTCTCAGCAGTCATAAACGAAGCATCATCACTAGCCAAAAACGAAACGACAGCAGCAATTTCCTCGGGTTGCCCCAGTCTACCTAACATGATATTGTTTTTCCAAGAGGCGAAAACTTCGGGTTTAGTGGATTTAATTTGAGCATGGAAAGGTGTATCAATAGTTCCGGGGGAAACTGCATTTACACGAATGCCATATTCAGCCAAATCTTTAGCAAGTGCTCTAGTAATCGCATGAACAGCAGCCTTTGAAGTACCATAAATACCAGCACCAGGGCCACCAGCGTTCCAGCCTGCATTAGACGTATAATTAATGATTGTAGCATTTTCACCTTTTTTCAAAAAAGGAATAGCTGCTCTTGAAACAAAAAACGTTGAATCTAGGTTTAAAGCCATGACAAAGCGGAAAAATTCGGTAGTCATATCTTCAAAACGAGATCTACCGCCAAGACCACCAGCATTATTTACAAGGATATCTATTTTTCCATACTTAGTCCCAATTACATTTATATTTTCGTTTACTGCAGTCTCGTCAGTGACATCAAAGTTATAGTATTCTGCATCTATCCCTAAGGCTTGAAGCTCCTTAACGCTGTTTGCACCTTTATCGTCCTCAATACCGTTAAGAATAACGGTGCAGCCGTCTTGGCCAAGGCGTTTTGCCACTTGAAATCCAATACCGCCAGTTGCTCCTGTTACAATTGCTATTTTTCCTTCTTTTTTTGTCATTATATGTATTATTTAAGTTTTAAAATTATTTAATCGTTTGATTGAAGCGGCTTAATCTCTTTAATCAAAACAAAAATTGACAGTACTGAAAGAGGGGCTAATACAGCCAAAATCAAAAATGCGGGTGTATACGAATCCACAGTAATAATTGGGATAAGCCAGTTCATTATAATCACAGAAAGTGCACCTATACTACCACCAAGACCTGCAAGAGTACCGACAGATTTTTCACTTAACAAATCGCTTGGTATTGTTTGAATATTGCTAATTGAAAACTGAAATCCGAAAAGAACCACAAAAACAAAAGAAACAAACTTTTCAGGCGTGTCGGCGAAAAGAATAGCGCCAACAATGCCAAGAAATATAATTATTGCTCCAATTGAAATTACCTTTTTACGTGATTTATCAAGACTCTCTTTCTGCATTAAGCTTTTTACATACCAGCCACCTGACAAGCTACCAATCATGGCCCCGACATAGGGAAACCATGCATAAAGCCCGATTTCTTTTACATTAAATCCGTACTGATCTGCTAAGTAGATTGGCATCCAGAAGACAAATAGCCACCATATTGGCTCAATAAAAAAACGAGCTGAAATGGCCCCCCAAGACTCTTTAAAAGACAGTATATTAACAACACTAAGACCCTTCTCATTCGCCTGAGTGTTTGTTTGCTTGCGTGAATCGGAAAGTATATAATCTTTTTCTTCTTGTGTAATCCAAGGGTGTTCTTCAGGTTTCTTTTTATTAAAAATCAACCATGGAATTATCCACAAAAACCCTACAAACCCAATAATTACAAATGTCCACTTCCAATCAAAAGATTCAAACAAACCAGAGATAATCGGCGCAGCAATTATCGATCCAATAGCAGCGCCCGAATTAAAAATGCCTTGGGCTAAACCTCGTTCTTTGATAGGAAACCATTCAGCGTTGTTTTTAACTGCCCCTGGCCAATTTCCTGCTTCTGAAACACCTAGTAACGCTCTAAATACGCCTAGGGAAGCAGCTCCTTTGGCAAAAAAGTGAAGTACTGAAGCTAATGACCAAAAGAATATTGACAAAACGAAACCAATTTTAGTTCCAACTTTATCATATAATTTACCTGATATGAATTTACCTGCAGAGTAGGTTATTGTGAAAATGTTAATAATCCATGCGTAGTCCTCTTTAGTGAGGCCTAAATCTTCACTCATTGCTGGCCACATGATGCCTAGAGCAGATCTATCTATATAATTTATGATGGTAGCCAGACATACCAATGCGATTACCCACCAACGGAGACCATTTAATTTCATATCGATAATTTATTATGAGAAAAAAGCTAAAACACTGGGCAATGTGCGTTGCCTAAATGTGCGTAAAGCTAATTCACTCCCTCTTAATGTTTAGTTTTTAGGTTTCGTAACAATACTGATACAAAATACTAAAATGTTCCTTCATTTTTGCTTCAGCAAGTTCAGGGTTTTTGGTCCGAATTGCTTTTACAACCTCTTCGTGTTCTTCAATAGCACTAATAGCAGTATTGTTTTTACACACATGGTACTTTTCAAAATTTGTAATGATTTGTGGTGTAATCGACAACATTAGTCGATTAAGTGATGAGTTGTGGCTTGCTTTGGCAATGGCCAAATGAAATAGCAAATCTTCTGCAACAGAATCCTCACCCGCAAGAGTTTTGAGACGGTAATTAAGTTGTGCTTGTTCAATTTCAGTCATGTCTTCTTCCGAATGACGTGCTGCTGCGAACTTTACAATTTTAAGTTCCAAGAAAATACGAGTTTCTACCAATGATTTAAAATCAGGCGTTGGTAGCGTCAAAATCTGATTAATCATTCCATTTAAAGCAGTTCGCTCTAAGTCTGACACAAATGTTCCGCTCTGTGGCATAGACTTTAAAAGTCCGTAATATTCTAATTTTTGAATGGCATTACGGATACTTCCCCGCGTGACACCCAAACGCTCTGCCAGCAAACGCTCAGAAGGAAGCTTTTCACCAGGCTCAAGATTCTTGTGATTTATGAGCTTTTTAATTTCAGAAATGACAAACTTCTCTTTTGTAGCTAGCCCATTCATTCCTTTAATGTGTTCTGTTTTCATGACCAAATTGGTTAACCAGATTTGTTCTGGTAAATCTAAAAAATTTATAGCTAAAATTAAAATCAATTAATGATTAACTTTAAGGGTATAATACTTTAGTCTTGCAAAAGCATCACTCTCTGTTGCCATCAAGTAATTTCCAGCTTTAAAATAATTTTCAAAAACACCCCATTTCTGCATATTGTTTCCAGAATAGGAATGTGTATGTATTTCATTTAGCGTTACTGCCATTTCTCCTTGGCTTGCTCTAATTTCTATGGTAAATGGCTCATAACCTACGTATTCCGAAAAGGTATATCCACTGTCATTGTCCCAAGCATCAGTATGTAAAAGATCAGGGTAGCTTGCATCTTGATTTTTTAAAACTTTAGATTTTAATCGAACATAGCCATTATCCCAATATACTTTCATAATAGGTGGTGCATTATTGTCTTTTTGACCAATGAGGTCTCGTTGTTCGTTTGTCAATCTACCATGAATTTGCATAACGATAACCCGATGGGGTTTTCCAGAACTATCTCGGGATGTTTCGTTCATTCGCAAACGACCCTTGATTACGCCACCATCCTTAAACGTCCAGTTATAGCTATCCGAACCTGCGACTATTTGCTCGCGTAATTCAGTTCTTGAGTAGCTTGAATTTGGAGTCGAAGCACCAGGCTTGGTAAAAAACACAAGAGCCCCTTCGATAGAATCGTTATACATATAGGTTTTCAAAACATCGTTTGTTGCATAATCCAAGATTTCAGGTGGGTTTATCGAAGTTGGGTTTCCTATTGGAAGTGTTACTTTCCAATGAGACAAATCGATATCTGGTAATTTTACATTTTGTGGAGATGTATCATCTTCTGTACCATTAAATACGACATCGTCTTGCTGAAAAAGTCTATTGCTTTCTTTTTCGCAACTGCATGTGCAAAAGAGAAAGCAAGCCATGTAAAAATAAAATAAAATGAGCTGATTATTCATATTGATAAACTAATGAGATGCCTCTAAAGTAAAATAGCTAACCTGCGCATAAGCACCCGGGTCGCGTGTTTGTAAATAATTACCCGCTTTAAAATAATTTTCAAAAACTCCCCACTTTTCCATGTGAATACCCTCATATGTTTTAAATTCATTTTTATTGAGCGAAACAATCATTTTTTCTTTACTAACATAAACCTCAAGATAAAATTTACGAAAGCCCACCTCTTGTTCAAAATTAAATCCTTCATCGTCAGTCCAAGCATTTTTATCTAACATTCGCTCATAAGAGGTATTTATATTTTTCAATTTTTTTGTCTTAATTCGAATTTTACCCTTATCCCAATAAATTTTTAATATGGGAGGTGCATTGTTGTCCTTTTGTCCTATTAAATCTCTTTGTTTATTGGTTAGTCTTCCGTGGATCTGCATAATGATAACACGGTGGTATTTCCCTGAGCTATCTTTAGATACTTTGTCTACAGAAAGCTTGCCTTTTAGAACCCCGCCTTGTGCGAAGGTCCAATTTATATTATTGTCTCCAGGAACCATTTGTTCACGTAATTCAGAGCGGGAATATTTTGAATTTGGTGTTGTTGCTTTTGTTGGCTCAGCATAAAAAACAATTGATCCACGAATTGAATCCGTGTACATATAGGGCTTGAGGTCTTCGTTGAGTGCATAATCCATAATTTTGGGTGGTTCAACGACAACAGGTTTACCCTCAGCTCGTTCAGCTGGAACAGTTACAGACCAGTTTGATAAGTCAATTTCTGGAAGTCTTATTTTTCTCTTTCTATGCTTCTTCTTTTTAATTTTGTTTTCTGTCTTAGAGGAAGACTCTTGTCCATGAACTTCAAAAAAAGAAGTAAATGAAAAAACAATAAGAATAACTGTAGTAAATCTTTTGAGTCTCATTTACTTCCTAAAATTTATCTAATCCAATTAATCCGCAGTAATAGACATAGAATCTACTCGAGACTCTACCAACTCATTCGTGACAAGAATGGCTACTTTATCATTAGCACCTGTACTAAAAGGCAAATCAACTTTTGCATAATCATTTGAACTACTTTGATCCGTACCGGCAAAGCTAGCGATAGCTTGATCGGTATCAATCTGCGAAAACTCTGAAACTTCACCAGGGAGTATCCATACGGTAACATTTCCACCAGTAGGGCTCGTTTTCATAGTGTAATAATATGTAAGTGTATAATCAGAATTTGGTGTAACCTCAAGTACTTGATATGCTGCACGGTCACCCGCTGAAGGGAACTTGGCAGCTTGACTTCCTTCATATACTGGAGAACTTGTAATTTGAATTACCCCAGCACCTGATAATCGCCAAGAATCACGTCCATCACCAGTACCATCTGGTAACGAATTATCTTCAAAACTAGCTTCATAAATCGGAGGAATAATTGCTTCAGGAGCTTCAGGCTCTACGATTACAATTTGTTCTGAATACGTGCTTGACACACCTAATTTATCTGTTGCAGTGAGCTTTACATCAAATGTGCCTTCTCCAGAATATTCATTAGAAGGTTCAAAATCTGTAGAGCTGTTGCCATCCCCAAAATCCCATGCAAAGTCAGTTGCACTAGATGATTGGTTAGAGAATGTGTATGTCATCCATTCGTCATTAAGTCCGACTCCTTGGGTTGCACTAAAAGCAGCCGAAGGTGGCGTTTTATCCACTATTGATCCTGTTTCAGGATAAACTTCTTCCTCACAAGAAGTCAATAGACCAATTGAAACACAGGCAGCTAAAATCAAATTTAGCTTGATTGTTTCATTAATTCTAAAATTCATCATTTGTTTCATTTTTAAATATATTAACCTATTTATCAATTAGTATCCTGGATTTTGACTCATATCTCCACCGCTCAAATTAATTTCGCGTTGTGGTATTGGGAGTAACAAATCAGAGGATGTAAATCCAACTCCTACAGAAATGGCAAATGCAGAAAGTACATTTTGTGCTTCTCCCATTCTCATAAGGTCAAATAATCTATGGTTTTCAAATGCTAGCTCTACGCGACGCTCGTCCATAAGTTCTTGCTTGGTAATCGTTCCATCAGCATCATTTGCCAATCCTGCACGATTTCGAATAAGATTGAACGAGCTCAATGCAGCAGCACTTGTTGTTGAAGCTCCACCAGCTAATATAGATTCTACATGTAGTAATAATACATCAGCATAACGCAAAACGATCCAGTCGTTACCAGCCCGTTGTGGGTCTGATGACGTAGAGGAAATTCCCAGTGTAGAATCGCCATTTGGGATATATTTTGCTACTTGGTTTTGAGTTACTTGAGATACATCGTTTCTGTAAGAATACATAGTTCTGTCTCCTCCCATAGCGTCTAAAGCCGCTTTAGCATCATTAGTAACATAATTTACACCTGAAGTTCTACCCACGGCATTTAACCATTCAGCAGAAAAATTCTGTGCCTCATTGGAATCTCCAATATAACCAATGGCAAAAATCACTTCGTCATTACCTTCGCTGTAGAAAACATCCTTAAAATTGGCTTCAAGTGCATAATTACCTGATTCTACAATAGATTCACATAATTGTTGTGCCTCTAGATACTCTCCTTTGTTGAGGTGCACCTTGGCAAGAAGTGTTTGTGCAGCAGTCTTCGAGGCCCTATATGATGAACTATTATCTAATCCACTAATTGCAGTAGTTAAATCCGAAATAATTAGATTATAAATTTCAGCGCTAGCAACACGTGTGTAAGCTGTAGCTTTATCCTCCGGAGAAATAACGCTATCTACCAACGGAATGTCTCCAAATAAGCGTACTAAATTAAAGTAAGCATATGCGCGCAAAAACTTGGCTTCTGCCTCATATTTTGCAGCCATGCTGCCAGCAGCATCTAGGTTTTCAAGCACTACGTTTACTCGATAAACTACATTGTAGTAACTCTGATAATAGTTAGCTACAATTCCGTTTGTCGCTTCAACAGAATAACTCTCAAACTGTGCTGCCTCTCCCTCGCTTGACTTTGTACGCGTATTATCACTTCGCATTTCTGTCAAGTAGAACTCTAACTGTAAAGCACGATTTTCGTCCATGTTAAAGTCCCATACACCTTGGATGCCATCATAAATATTAATTACGGCTGACTCTACCTGATCAGGTGTAGTATAGTAGTTAGCACTTGAAATCACCGATGTTGGTGCTGGCTCTAGATATCCTTCTTCACAAGAGGAAATTAAAGCTATAAGTGCAAAGAATAATGTGTATTTTAAATATCTCATAATATCTTTTTATAGTTGATTAAAATTCAAGATTTACACCTAGAGATACCGTACTAAATACAGGAGATCCTGCACGTTGGTATCCGTAAGTTGTTGAGCTTGTAGTATTAATAGATTCTGGGTTGAAACCGGTATATCCATCTGCTTTCAAGTACATCAAGTTTTGTCCCGCAACATAAACTCTAGCTCTTGATAAGCCTGCCTTAGAAATAACATTATCACCAAAAGTGTAACCGATATTTACATTTCTTAAAGCAATGTATGATGCGTCTTGTATAATAGAATCTGTAAAGATTTTTTGCTTAATGAATTGCTGATCAGGAGTTATTGCTGGATCAAAGTCCTGACCACTATTAAAGTGGTTAAAGATGTATTGATCTCCCATGTTTCGCACCTCTGCTCCATGACTTCCTTGGAATAAGAAGCTTACATCAATATTCCCAATTTTAAAATCGTTTCCAAAACTCCAAACAAGTTCTGGATATGGACTACCCAGAATGGTTTTGTCATCATCATCAATAAGTCCATCACCATTGAGGTCACGTACATAAACATCTTGCGCTTGAGCACCAATTGGATGCCATGCGTTTTTAAGATATTCCGTTGGGATTTCTTTGTCAACTACCCAACCATAGAAAGATGAAATAGGTTGTCCTACTTGGTTAATCCACTCTGCAGCGCGCTTTGCATCTACACTTTGAATTTGTCCATTTGAGTCTGCAAAATTTAGTAAAGTATTTTCATTTTTAGATGCAATAAATGTTGACGACCATCGGAAGTTCTCAATTGAGATATTCCTTGAACGTAATTCAATTTCTAAACCTTTGTTTTGAACCTTTCCAATATTCACTAAGGCATTATTAAAGCCTGTTGTCGAAGAAATTGGATTGTACAATAATAGCTGGTCACTCTCTCTTTCATAGTAGTCTATAGAGCCTGTGATAACATTATTAAATAATCCAAAGTCAACACCTGGGTTTATCTCAACAGAACGCTCCCATTTTAAATCAGGGTTAGAAATATTTAATGCATTAAATCCTGTAAGTGTACCACCATCAATAACCGCATTACTTGTAGCTAACAATGCCAAATAAGGGTAATTGTCAATTTGGTCGTCTCCTGTATCAACTCCAGGGTTACCAGTGATACCGTAGCTAACTCGAAACTTTAGGTTACTAACCAATTCATTGTCGAGTAAAAAATCTTCTTCATGAAGCTTCCATCCTAAAGATACCGCTGGAAAATCCCCATATTTTTGGTTTGAACCAAAAACAGAGTAACCATCACGACGCAAGCTAAATGATGCCAAATATTTGTCATTATAAGCGTAATTAATACGTGCAAAAAAAGACAACAACCTAGATTCATACTCCATTGAGCTAGCAGTAACCGTAAGTGGGTCTGCAGCTGCAATAGTTTGGAGTAAGTCTGAGGTATATCCTCCACCGCGTGTTTGGTTGTATTCTGTTTTCCAAGATTCTGCTCCTGTACCTAAAACTGCATTTATAACATGGTCTCCATAAGACTGGTCATATGTAAAATAAGTTTCTGTAACCATGTGAATACGGTTGGTGTCTTGAAGCTCTAAATAGGCCGCAGAAGCACCATTTCTGTTATGCTCTACTCCTCTCCATCTTTGATATGCAGTGTTTTGGTAGTCGCCACCAAAACTTGTGCGGAGACTTAGGTTGTCATTAAATTTAACTTTGAAATACGCATTACCAAATGCTTTAAACTTCTTGTCTCCTCTGTCGCTTTCCAATACTTTGGCTGCAGGGTTTGTGTTAGATGTATTAGAAATATCTAAGCCGCTAGCACCTCCTGCCATTGGCACTCCATTAGCCAAGTCGAAATCATCGAACATACGCTGGATAGCGTAATCGCCAACCTGAGCGTTGGCATATTTTCCGCCATCGCGAGTTCGGTTAACAAAATTGATTGTATTATCGTCTAAGTATAATGGTAACCAAGAAGGTTGACGTAAAATATCGTGTGTAGATCCATCAAAACGTTGACGGTCAGTAAACGAGGGAGTAAGACTTAATCCAAAAGATAGCTTATCATTAATCTTACTATCAACTTTTAATTTGATGTTATAACGTTTATAGTCATCGGTCAACAAAACCCCTTCATCGTGTAGGTAGCTAAGCGCTGTGCTAAATTTAGTGCGCTTGCTTCCACCAGTAACGCTCAAGGAGTGGCTGTTAATTACACCACCATCAAATATAATATCTTGCCAGTTTGTATCTCCACCAGCTTCAGCGAGTAGTAGTTTATATTGTGTTTTGTCTTGTATTGTGCCTGTAGCTGCACGCTCGAATTCGGCTTGCTCTGCAGTTGTGAAATAGTATGCATCACTCTGGTGTGCTTCTTTAAATCCAGTGTAAGCGTTGTAACGGAACTTCGTTTTACCCTCTTTACCATCTTTAGTGGTCACCATTATAACCCCTTTAGATCCTCGTGAACCATAAATTGCAGTAGATGCAGCATCCTTTAGAATTTCAAATGACGCAATGTCATTCATGTCTAGGGAACCTAAGTAGTCGTTATCAACAACCATCCCGTCTACAACAATTAGAGGGTCAACACTACCATTAATAGAACCGACTCCACGAATTCGAATTGTAGGGGCAGAACCTGCTTCTCCTTCCGTCGCTTGAATGTTAACTCCCGAAACCTGACCCACCAAGGCGTCATCAACACGAGACACAGCTATTTGATCTAAGTCGTCGTTATTGACCTTTGAAATAGCTCCAGTTAGGTTAGATTTTAATTGAGTACCATATCCAATTACAACTACCTCATCAAGCTTAGAAGCGTCGGCCTCTAGAACAATATTCAGCGAAGATTGATTTGAAATGGTAATGTTTTGAGTGGCAAATCCTAGATAGGAAACCGTTAGAACGTCTCCTGATGAAACTGAGATAGAAAATTTTCCATCAAAATCAGTAGTTGTTCCATTATTGGTGTTTTGTACCACCACATTAGCGCCTGGAATAGGCTGGCCATCAGTACCACTGACAGTACCATTCAGCACAGACTGTGCACTTAGTACTGTTGTGGCGATCAAGGCCAATAATAAAAGAAAATTACTTTTTTTCATATATGTTAGTTTATGTTTAAGTCTAAGTCCGCCTAAGCATATGGAACTACAAAAAGATATTTCTATTTAGTTTAGAAATTTATATCTTTGAGTTGCTGCTAACTCAAGCGGTACTACTACTTCCCTCTTAAAGAAGTTAGTTGTTAAAGGATAGATGTGCGTCTATCCTTTTTTGTTTAACCAAATTATTGGTTTTCCATTTTGGTTTACCAGTTTGGTTTTCCAAATATAAGTATTATGTAATAATATCCTAATTTTTTGTTGAAAAAATTATCATTTCATGAAATCTTCGCGTATTGGACTGAACACATCGATAAGGATACCGTCTTGTAAGCAAATAGCTCCATGCATCACATTTGGTGGGATATAAAAGGCATCTCCCCCATTTAAAACCTTTGTTTCATCTCCAATAGTAACTTTAAAAGAACCGCTCACTACTTGTGTCACTTGTGCGTGGTAGTGCTGGTGCATTTGGCCAATTCCCCCCTTTTTAAATTCAACATTTACCAACATAATGGTATCGTCATATGCCATGATTTGTCTGCGTACGCCTGCGCCTACTTCATCCCATTGGATGTCTTTTCCAAAATTAAATTCCTTGCTTGATCCGAATGATTTCATTTTTTCTCTGATTTTATTGTTTTTTTAAGATTGCTTTAATTTATTTTAGTGGTATACCTGGACCTACTGTAGCTTCTCTAAACCAAACTTCTGTATAGCTTCCGTTTTCATATTGTTTAGTGATATCGCCTCCATAGGTTTCTGCACCCCCACACCAAACCATATTTGTTTCAGGGTTTTTACCATTGGTCTGGTTATAGGCACCTTGCTTGAAATAATTTAACTCTCCGCTATAAGCAGTGGCACGTTCTATACCGTCCTGCCCTATGGGCACAAATAGTTTCTTTACTTGTTCTGGTAAATCAGATTTTTTTACATACTCAGACGAAATAAGATTTTTTGTGAAGGTCTTTGTTTCGTGGTTTGGACTTGTAAAGGTTAAGTACATGATTCCTTTATAAACATTTACCTCATAGCTAAACTCTTCTCCTAATTTAATGCCGTCTTCAGGTTCCGCAGGATACGCGTCTTTTGCTGTTCCCACAACTGACATGTCATGACCCCAAATAGCGGTTGAGAAGTCCCATCTTCCTGCATTATCCCCTCCAGCAGTATTGATTTCATAATTCCAAAAAACCGATCCTCTTGTATGCCCTGGGAATTTTTTATAGAATAATTTAAATGGTTCATTTTCATGGCCTTCGCCACTGTGAATTTGTCCTACTACGGTCGAGAATGAAGCGGCAACTCTAGCGTCACCAGTAGTAGAAACATGCATTACTTTACAGGTGCCAGTTAGCTTTCCACCCTCTTCTGGAATCCATTCTCTTTTTTCGTGTAGCTCTGTCCTTGTGTTACTGGAGTTCGGAGAAGTAACGCCAGAATTAGGAGTTTTGTAGGCTACCCAACGTCTTGTCCCGTCAATCACGGTATAGAAAAAGTCTTTATTTTCAAAGTCTACTAAATTATCTGCTGTTGAACCGTCTCCCATTAAAATTTTAAACTTGTCCATAAAAGGAATCACTTGACTAGGGTAAACGGTCTTTTTACTCAAATCATCATTGGCTGAAAAATAGCCTTTATTTGAAATGGCTTGATCACTGATTTCGATAGTCGCCTCCTTAAACCATGCCTCAGCATAATTTCCATCTGCATATTGTTTTTGAAGATCGCCCCCATGGGTTTCTGCGCCTGAACACCACACTCTGTTCACTTGAGGGTTTTTCCCATTGGTTTGATTATAACTCCCCAGTTTAAAAAACAACCCTTCTTCAGCGTAAGCGTTTTTGCGTTCAACACCATCTTGACCAATAGGAGAAAATAATTCCTGAACCTGTTTTGGAATATCGGCTTCTGCCTTATATTCAGAATCAATCAGGTTCTTAGTAAAGGTTTTTGTTGGATGTCCTTCACTTGTAAATGTAAGGTACATCGTCCCGTCTTTCACTTCTACTTGATAACTAAACGCTTCTCCTATAGCGATGCCCTCTTCCGGTTCTTGTGGAAAGGTGTCTTCTTCTGTTCCAACAACAGAAAAGTCATAACCCCAAATAGGATAAGAAAAATCCCATCTTTTTGAATTGTCTTCACCCGCTGTATTGATTTCATAATTCCAAAAAACCGATCCTTTTGTATGCCCTGGGAATTTTTTATAAAATATCTTAAGCGGTTCATTTTCGTGTCCATCAGCACTGTGAATCTGGCCGACTACTACTGAGTAACTTGCTGCTACTCGCGCATCGCCTGTACTTGCTACATTCATTACTTTTAGTGTGGCATCTAATTTTGCGTCGGATAGCGGCGACCACTTTTTTAGCTGCGCGAGTTCAGTTCTTGTATTGTTTGAAGTACCATGGGTTTTCCCAGCGTTGGGCGTTTTAAAAACAACCCATTCTTCCTCACCATCACTTGTAGCGAAAAAAAAGTCCTTATTTTCATAATCAATTGCTATACCCGCATTTGAGCCATCTCCTAAAATTAAATTCCAATGCTGAAAAAAAGGGATGACATTACTTGCTAGGTGGGCTGGCTTACTACTTTGAGTGCAGCCCTGTAGGCACAGAAGAAAAATTAATAAAAACACACGGAGTATTACTTTTTTAATTATCATTTTTAAAAATTCGTTAAATTGGTTAACCAGTTTGGTTTTCCAAATATAGAAAAATTATATTTAATTCAATTTTAACACCTTTTGTGTCAAGAGCAAGTTGTTGTTGTTATCGAACATTTTTAAAAAATAAAGAGAAGGTTAATTGGTTAGATATTTCCTGAAAATTTTCAATTTGAAAATAAAAAAGTTCGAACCGCTGATATTAACCCCATTTTGCAGAAAATAGCCCATTTTAACAAGGTAAATCGGAAAAATAAAAAAAGGGATAAACCTAAAAAAGAAGATTTATCCCGTGTGGTACTCGAGGCGGGACTTGAACCCGCACGACCGCAATGGTCATTGGATTTTAAGTCCAACGTGTCTACCAATTCCACCATCCGAGCTGAACTTAAATAAAAAAGAGCGAAAGACGGGATTTGAACCCGCGACCCTCACCTTGGCAAGGTGATGCTCTACCCCTGAGCTACTTTCGCAATAGGAACGCAAATGTAAGAAAACCATCTACATTACTACAATCAAAAATCTGAAAAAATAATGTAAATCGTAATATAGCAGCTATAGCAAGTCCTCAATTCTAAGAATGACGAACAACTTTATAAAGAAACTGAATAGCGTGTTGGTTGCAAAAAAGCACCTACTCACCTCTTGCTTTGTCAATGATGGACTTCTCTTTTTTGACTACCATGGCAACCTGCACGTCAATTAGGCTTTTCCCTAATTCAAATGAAAAGTTGGTTTACTTTCCCATCATTCAAGCTCTTGATTTTTCAGATTGTTTCGTTTAGATCGTGAACGCGAAAAATCAAAAAAAATAGAAGCTCTTATTTTTTTAAGCGACTTTTAATCTGATGGAGTTGCATCAAGGCTTCGATCGGAGTAAGTCGATCGATATCAAGTTCTGTAATTTGATCACGCAACTCTTCCATTAAGGGGTCATCCATATGGAAAAAATTCAATTGCATATCACCATCTTTTGCCGTTGGGTCTGACCCTCGAGACGCCTCAAGTTTTTCAAGCATTTTTCGAGACTGCTGAACAATATACTGTGGCATCCCTGCCATCTTCGCAACGTGAATTCCAAAGCTATGTGCGCTTCCTCCAGGGATCAACTTGCGCAAAAACAAAACATCATCTGCAAGTTCTTTGATCGATACTGTAAAGTTTTTGATTCTGACAAACTGTTCCGTCATTTCGTTTAACTCATGATAGTGGGTCGCAAATAAGGTTTTGGGCTGATGTGGATGTTCATGCAAAAAGGATGCGATCGCCCATGCAATGGAAATGCCATCATAAGTGCTTGTTCCTCTCCCAATTTCGTCGAGCAATACCAAGCTACGTTCGGAGAGGTTGTTGACAATTGCCGCGGTCTCATTCATTTCAACCATAAAAGTAGATTCGCCTAAGGAAATATTATCACTGGCGCCAACACGTGTAAATAGCTTATCGACAATACCAATATCTGCTCGATCTGCGGGGACATAACTTCCCACTTGTGCCATCAAAACAATGAGTGCAGTTTGTCGCAAAACGGCGGATTTTCCAGACATATTTGGACCTGTAATCATCATGATTTGCTGGTCGTCTTTATTGAGTGTGAGATCGTTTGGAATATAAGATTCTTCGGGTGGCATTTGATATTCAATCACAGGGTGACGGCCTTGCACGATATCCAACGAATCTCCCTCATGGAGATTTGGGCAGTGGTAACGACGTGTACTAGCCAACGTAGCAAACCCACACAAACAGTCCAGTTGGGCCAATACATATGCGTTTTGCTGCACCCTTTCGATATAAGGAAGTAGAGATGTCACAAGCGCCTGAAATAGCTGCTGTTCCAGTTGAGCGATTTGATCTTCCGCACCCATGATTTTTGTTTCATAGGTTTTAAGTTCCTCCGTAATATAGCGCTCCGCATTGACAAGGGTTTGCTTGCGAATCCAGTCTTCTGGCACCTTATCCTTGTGTGCATTACGCACTTCAATGTAGTAACCGAAAACATTGTTATATGCAATCTTTAGAGAACTAATTCCTGTGTTTACGGCTTCTCTTTCTAGCATTTTGTCAAGATATTCCTTACCACCTCGCGCCATACCACGAAATTCATCAAGTGATGCAGAAAAACCGTCTGCAATGGAATCCCCCTTGCCCAATTGGACCGGTGCATCTGCTGACAACTGTGCTTCGACTAGATGACACAATTCTTCGCAAGGGTCAAGACCTTCACCTAAAGAGTGTAATGCCTTTTGTTCACTTGCTGTTGTCATTTGAATAACTTCAGGGATGAGTCGTATTGTATTTTTGAGTTGATTAACCGACCGAGGGCCAACCCTACCAGTCGCAACTTTTGCCATCAATCGTTCTAGATCACCAACCGATTTGAGCACTTCTTGCAATCGATTTTTTCGTTCGTTGTTTTCGTAAAAATCAGTGACGACATCCAAACGCCTTTGTATGGCTTTTAGCTCGGTAAGTGGAGCAGATAGCCAACGTTTAAGCAAACGCCCTCCCATCGGCGTTTTCGTATGATCCATCACTTGAAGCAAGGAGGTCGCATGGGGTGCGTTAGGGTGAATAAGTTCCAAGTTGCGAATGGTAAAAGGATCCATCCAAACATGGGCTTCACGGTCAAAACGACAAATATCGGTGATATGATCCAGCTTGGCATGTTGTGTCTCTGACAAGTAATACAAAATTACTCCTGCGGCAACTACGCCAGTTGAAAGTTCTGAAATCCCAAACCCTTTGAGCGAACTCACTCCAAAATGCTCTTGAAGGCGTTCGGTTGCATAGGCGTGTTGAAACACCCAGTCTTCTAAAAAATAGGCCGGAAACTGAGTCCCATAAAGCTCTTCAATTTGTTTTTTCTGAGGCTTGGCTACCAAAACTTCCTTAACATCCAACTGTTGAACAAGCGTCGCGATTTCAATTTGATTTCCTTGTGTAAGTTGAAATTCTCCCGTCGAAATATCGAGAAAGGCAAGTCCGTGTTGTTGTTGTTCGATGTGAAGAGCAGCGACAAAATTATTGGACTTCTCATCAAGAACGCCCTCTGTGAGAGTTAGCCCTGGCGTAATGAGTTCGGTAACCCCTCTCTTAACAAGGGTTTTGGTTGATTTTGGATCTTCGAGCTGATCACATATTGCTACTCGAGCACCTGCCCGAACAAGTTTGGTGAGATAGGTTTCTAGGGCATGATGCGGGAAGCCTGCCAGCTCGACTTCGCTTGCACTTCCTGCGCCTCGTTTGGTGAGAACAATTCCCAAAATTTCTGCGGCGCGAACAGCATCCGCACCAAAAGTTTCATAAAAATCTCCCACACGAAACAACAACAAGGCATCAGGGTGTTTCACCTTGATTTCATTGTATTGCTTCATTAAGGGTGTTTCCTTAGATGTTCTCTTTGCGGCCATAGCAAGTCATGATGGTCATGCTAAAGTAATTATTTGTATTGGAACTTACTTTCATTGTCAAGTTGTATTTTTGGTTCATGCGTAAACTCAAAAATGCCGAACTCGATCGGTTGGATATCGACGGTTTCAAAAAAGCAGAAAAGACACCCCTAATTTTGGTGCTCGACAATGTGAGGAGTTTACACAATATCGGTTCTGTGTTTCGTACTGCCGATGCCTTTCTCGTTGATGAGATTGTGCTTTGCGGTATCACAGCTACACCCCCCAATAAGGATATTCGAAAAACAGCTTTGGGCGCTTCAGAAAGTGTGAAGTGGCGCTATCATAAAGACACTCTAGAAACAATTCAAGAACTCAAAAATAAAGGAGTAGTTGTGATCGCCATAGAACAAGCGGAATGGGCAACAAGCTTAGACGCTTTTCAACCCGAACCCAACACAACCTATGCATTGGTCTTTGGACATGAAGTGAAAGGGGTGTCGCAAGAGGTTGTTACTGCATCTGATGTGGTTTTGGAAATTCCACAACACGGAACAAAACATTCGCTCAACGTTTCTGTAAGTGTGGGGCTTGTCGTTTGGCAACTGTTTACTTCGCTACGGAAAGGGTAGATTGTAGTTGTCGAAGGATATGCTCATAATCACTTTCATTCGCAACAAAATCCAACGCGCTCACATCGACCTCGACAATATTCCAATCGGGGTGTGAACGAACAAATTCTTGATAACCCCGACGAACACGATCAAGATACACAGCGTCAATAGATCGCTCATAACTTCGTCCTCGTTTTTTGATATTGGCAAGAAGTCGAGGTGTCGTTTGCTTCAGCAAAATATACAAGTCTGGTTTTTGAAGGTCTCGCATCATACCGTAAAAAACCTTTCGATAGAGCTGATATTCGTCTGCCGATAAGGTGAATTGCGAGAAAATGAGTGATTTATGTACTTCATAATCCGAAACAATCCCTTGCTTAAATAAGTTTAATTGCTCAGACAACTCGCGTTGTTGCTTAAATCGATCTGCCAAAAAAGACATTTCCAGTGGAAAGGCATATCGTTGCGCATCATCATAAAATTTTGGCAAGAATGGGTTCTCAGCAAAGCGTTCCAAAAACAATTTCGCATGTAGATCTTTGGCAATATTTTTTGCCAAACTTGTTTTTCCACAGCCAATTGTACCCTCCACACAAATCCGATTAAACTGGCTTAAAAAATGAACAACGGGTCGCTGAAGGCCAGCAGGATGTAATCCAATATTTGTTCTGTCGGTACACCTATCACGAAGTGCAGAGACCGCAGAATTTATGTTTGGAACTATTTTTTCAGGGGCAATATCAAAAAGCGGTTGTAAAACAAACATCCGCTCTTGGATACTAGGGTGTGGCAATGTGAGTTGATCAGACGTTATCGTTAGTTCATCTACCATTAATAGATCAAGATCAATCGGGCGATCACTGTACCCTACCTCTACTGACGGTTTCCTCCCCATTTGTTCTTCAATGGATTGAAGCGTTTTTAATACTTGCTCAGGTGTTTTGTCAGAAGACGCTACCAAACAAGCGTTTAGAAACTCTGAACCTGAAAAGCCAACGGCTGGAACCTCATAGACCGAAGAACAAAGAAGAACCTTGCCAAGCTGCTTGTTTATCGCATTGACTGCCTGCTGAATGTTTGCCAGACGATTTCCCAAATTACTGCCAAGTGCGATGTAAATATTCTGTTTGCTCACATCACAAAAATCGTAAAAGAATTGATAATACTCTATATTTGTGAAAATATCCTTTTATGCAATTTTTAAAGAATTTACTCGCATCTGTATTAGGCACTTTTATTGCCATCGTTTTAGCGTTTGTTTGTTTATTTATTCTTGTGGCTGGCATTGCTTCTTCCATAGACGCTGAAGAAGCCGTCAAGATCAAAGACAAGTCCGTGCTTGCCATAAATCTTCAAAAACCGATCACCGACCGCAGCCCAAACAAATTTGAGTTTCAATCGGCATTTGGAATCGATGTAGAAGCCATTGGTCTTGACAAAATTATAGCCTCTATAAAAGCTGCTAAAGAGGATGAACGTATTGAAGGCATTAGTATTGAACACACATTTTTACAGTCTGGTATGGCACAAACGCAAGCCATCCGTGATGCGTTGGCAAACTTTAAGGATTCAGGGAAGTTCATATATGCATATCATGACTTTTACACCCAAAAAGACTATTACTTAGCGTCGGTTGCCGACTCTATTTTTGTTCATCCAGAAGGAGGGGTTGATCTTAGTGGGCTTGCTTCTGAGGTACTCTATTTTAAGGCGTTTCAAAACAAAACAGGAGTCAAAATGCAAGTCATTCGAAGCGGTGCATATAAAAGTGCTGTTGAGCCCTTTTTACGTGACAATATGAGTGATGAAAATCGAATGCAAATAAAGACCTTACTCAATAGTTTTTGGGACGAAATGGTCATTAAAATGGAGGAGCGGACTGCTTTATCAAAAGAAAAAATCAATGATATTGCTGCTGAATTGGGCTCTTCAACTTCCGCAAAAGCCGTTGACGTAGGAGTCGTCGATGACCAGATCTTACGCAATGCGTACACCAAACTCCTCAAAGACAAACTTCAGCTTGAAGAAGATGATAAACTCAATATGATTGATATTGAAGATTATCAAAAAACGACCAAAGCACAAATTGGCAACGGAAAGGATCGTATTGCTATCGTTTATGCACAAGGAGAAATCATATACGGCGAGGGTGGCGAGTTTCAAGTTGGTCAGGAATTATTAATTCGCACGTTGAAAAAACTCAAATCAAACAAACGTACCAAGGCCGTTGTGTTGCGGATAAATTCACCTGGCGGGAGTGCGCTTGCCTCTGAATTGATCTATCAAGAAATTGAAAACCTAAAAAAAGAAAAACCCGTTGTTGTTTCCATGGGGAATGTAGCTGCTTCGGGAGGCTATTACATCGCTTGCGGTGCCGATCAAATTTTTGCTGAACCAACATCAGTAACTGGATCAATTGGTGTTTTTGGTGTGCTCCCACTTATCGAAGATTTAGCAGAGCGTTGGGGTGTGCGTGCCGAGCATGTAACCACACATCCAAATGCAATGCTATATAGCCCAATGAAATCGCTTACTACCGCTGCACGTCAAGAAATTAAAGGCCAAATTAAGCGTGTATATTCGACCTTTCTGCAGCGAGTTGCTGCAGGTAGAGGCATGTCTGTGGAGAAAGTTAATGACATAGCACAAGGAAGAGTTTGGAGTGGTGCTGATGCCGTACAAGTTGGCTTAGTCGACTCACTCGGTGGACTAAGAGATGCTGTCGCCTATGCTGCCAAGCTAGCTGAAACGGACTCATACAGAACAAGGAACTATCCCGAGTTTAGTGATGATTTAGAATCGTTTATGCAGTCTTTACAGTCCAATCCATTAGGCAACACTACTGTTGGGAAAACCATACAACAATTACAAACCATATTTTCCAATCAAACACCAAACATCGATCATATACAAGCACGCATTCCTTTTGAATTAAACATCCGCTAATGGTCGATTCAAAAAGAACCGCTGCACAACGGCTATACTTATATCTAGCCGCATTGTTTATCACATCCTTGGTGGTTTCAAATCTAATTTTCCAAAAGTTTTTCTATTGGTATCCACTTGATTGGGAAATCATGGGGAATTCTCTTTTTGAGCTTTCTGTTGGCATTTTACCTTACCCTATCACTTTTTTAGTGACTGATTTGATCTCAGAGATTTATGGGAAAAAAGCGGCCAATAGAGTCGTTGTAGCAGGTATTTTTGCTTCCTTTTTTTCGATGGGAATTTTGCTTATCGCTGGTCTGGTTCCAGCACTGCCAAACTCACCTATAGACGATCAAACGTTTAACCAAGTGTTTGCACTTTCTCCCATTGCTGTCTTGGCCTCGATGATGGCTTATTTACTTGCACAATTTATTGATATCCGCATCTATCACTTTTGGAAAAACCTAACCAAAGGACGTCACTTATGGCTGCGAAACAATTTCTCCACTTTTGCTTCGCAGTTTGTGGACACCTTTACCGTTGTTGGTTTGCTATGCGCATTTGGTGTTCTTCCTTGGGATGCCTTTGTCGGGCTTGTTATTTCGGGGGTCGTATTTAAAATTCTTGTGGCACTGATCGACACTCCTTTGCTCTATCTAAGCGTCGGTTGGATTCGATCATATTTTAAGCTCGAAATCAATGAAGAAATTAAACTTTAGCGCTCCGATTTGGAATAATATTTTTCTTCTTTTCCCACTTTTCAAAACCATATATACACTGCGTTTGACTAAGTCATGACTAGGTCACTTCCATACGCACGCTAACCCCTTCGTGGCTACGTACATTCATGACGGATTGGTCTGCAAAAACAAGATATTGTCCTTTTATACCTACCAATTTTCCTGAATGCATTTTTGATTTGGTAAGATTTACACTTTTAACCTTGGTAGGAGGTTGCTCTAGCGGAAATTGAAGGAATAGTGTTGCGTCATTTTCCGTAGTCTTTATATAAGGATTAACTTCTTGAGGAAGCCATTGCAACGCCCGATCTCTCTCCGCTACCAAATCCATTTGGGATGGATCTTGCGTTAACATTCGTCGCCAATTGGTTTTATCATTATAATGTTCTTTTAAAGCGACCTCCGTGATGCCTGCCAAATATCGGTTGGGCACTTCCACAATTGGAATGGTTTGATGCGCTCCTTGATCGATCCAACGCGTGGGGACTTGTGTCTTTCTGGTTACACCTACTTTAAGTCCACTTGAAACAGCCAAATAAACAACATGAGGTTGGAGTTGCACTTTCTTTTCATAGGCCAAATCACGATCTTCAATGTCTAAATGGGCTTGACTCAGTTCTGGCCGCATGATCCAGTCCCCAGCCGTAGGAGTCTCAAAGAAACATCGCTTGCAAAACCCTTGACGAAAAATGGTTTCGTTGCTACCACAGTTCAAACAGCAATAGCCAGTATGTGTAAAGGTGATCGTTTTGCCTATAAGCTCATTGACACGAACAAACATTGAGGGGAAAGTTAGATAGTATCGTATGGGGTTATTCAATTCTGTTTTCATCTTAACTAAAACACCTTCCATCATCGTATTTTTTTCTTTATTTTTGTCATAAATATAATCTTTTATGCCCATCCCCCTGCTTCATTCTGTTTTGTCATGGTTTCTCAAAAAGAGAATACATCAGATTGAGCTTTTTCTCAAATACCCAAATGAGGTGCAAGGGGAGTTGCTCAACAAACTTGTCAACCAAGCCAAAAACACTTGGTTTGGAAAAACACATGGGTTTTCTTCGATTAAAAACTATACGCAATATGCCGAGCAAGTTCCTATCGCAACCTACGAGGACTTATACCCTCTTATTGATCGAACACGTAAGGGAGAACAAAATTTGTTTTGGTCCTCTACAATAAAATGGTTTGCAAAATCGAGCGGAACAACCAACGCAAAAAGCAAATTTATTCCTGTTTCAAAGGAAGCGCTCAACGAATGCCATTTCAAAGCAGGTAAGGATATGCTAAGTCTTTACTTTAACAATAACCCTACTTCTAAACTGCTTCAAGGAAAGGCATTACGTCTTGGGGGAAGCAAGTCTTTGTATGAGGAAAACGATACCTATTTTGGTGATCTGTCTGCTATAATCATTGAAAATCTACCGCTTTGGGCTGAACTTGTCAGCACGCCAAACCATCGGGTTTCGATGATGGAAGAATGGGAAACAAAAATAGAGGCAATCATCAGTGCCTGTGTCAACGAGGATGTCGCCTCTTTGGCAGGTGTTCCCTCTTGGATGTTGGTGCTACTCCAAAAGATTCAAGCCAAAACAGGGAAACAAAACCTTCTTGAACTCTGGCCAAATGCTGAAGTTTATTTCCATGGAGGGGTGAATTTTAATCCGTACAGAAATCAATATCAGCATTTGTTTCCTAGTGATCATTTTAAGTACTACGAAATTTATAATGCTTCGGAGGGGTTCTTTGGAATTCAAGACCAAAACAACGCTGACGAATTACTGCTGATGTTAGATTACGGTATTTTTTATGAATTTATACCGATGGATACTTTTGGCACTGCAGATCAAAAAGTAATTCGATTGACGGAAGTGGAAAATGGTAAAAGCTATGCGGTGATACTGACGACCAATGCGGGGCTATGGCGCTATCAAATTGGAGATACCATCCGCTTTACTTCAACCAGCCCATACCGCTTCAAAATCACAGGACGAACCAAACACCATATCAATGTTTTTGGAGAAGAGCTCGTTATTGAAAATGCTGAAACCGCTTTAGCAGATGTGTGTAGCAAACACCAGGCTACAATGATTGACTTTACAGCAGGTCCTGTTTTTATGGATGGTAAGACAAAAGGAAAGCATGAATGGATTATTGAGTTTAGCAATGCGCCAAAAGATGCAGATCATTTTGCTCATGACCTTGACAAACGCTTACAAGAGCTCAATTCTGACTACGAAGCAAAGAGATATAAGGACATAACACTTGCTCCTTTGACCATGCATAAAGGGAGAGAGAAGTTGTTTCACGACTGGTTAAAAGACAAGAATAAATTGGGTGGTCAGAACAAAATTCCACGCCTTTCAAATGAGCGAGATTTTTTAGAAACCCTGTTGGCTATGAATGCCTAAGAAACTGCTTTGAGCGCTTGAAGTTTTGATTTGTTCAACTTTTCAACTGCATACGATTTTGAAATTCGAAGTTCTTTTTCTTCGGAGCCTGGAAGTTCAAACATTGCATCTGTAAGGACTGCCTCACATAGAGACCGTAAGCCACGAGCACCAAGCTTGTACTCTACCGCTTTGTTGACAATAAAATCTAATGCTCCATCTGATATAGAAAAAGAAATTTCATCTAAATCAAAGAGGGCTTTATATTGTTTAATAATCGCATTTTTTGGTTTCGTAAGTATCGCACGAAGCGCTTGAGCGTCCAACGATTCCATGTGCGTAATCACAGGTAATCTTCCGATAATTTCAGGAATGAGTCCAAACGATTTTAAATCGGAGGGAACAATATAGGAAAGCAAGGTGTTTCCGCCATAGTAGTCTCCTTTTTTAGCAGCACTATAGCCCACCGATTGCATATTAAGGCGTTTTGAAATGTGCTTTTGGATCCCGTCAAAGGCACCACCCGCAACAAAAAGAATGTGCTCTGTGTTGATTTCAATAAACTTTTGATCTGGGTGCTTACGTCCTCCTTTGGGGGGAACATTGACAACAGTTCCCTCCAGAAGTTTGAGTAAAGCCTGCTGCACACCCTCACCCGAAACATCTCGTGTGATGGAAGGATTATCGCTTTTTCGAGCAATCTTATCGATCTCATCAATAAAAACGATTCCTTTTTCAGCTTTACTTTGATCATAGTCAGCCGCTTGAAGCAATCGAGTAAGAATACTTTCAACATCTTCTCCGACATAGCCTGCTTCAGTAAGAACTGTAGCGTCAACAATTGCCAAAGGAACATTGAGCATTTTGGCAATGGTCTTGGCCATCAACGTCTTTCCTGTCCCCGTTTCGCCAACCATCAAGACATTACTCTTCTGGATTTCAACATCACTTTTAGGTTGGAGCAAACGCTTGTAGTGATTGTATACAGCAACAGATAATACCCGTTTGGTATAGTCCTGTCCGATGACATAATCATCTAAAAAAGCTTTGATCTGCTTGGGTTTACGCAAAGAAACGTCTTCCCGATTTACTTCGGAGACATTATGTGACGTTTCTTCGTGGATAATGCCATTGGCTTGTTCGATGCATCGATCACAAATGTGTGCGTCCAAACCTGCAATCAAGAGGTTTGTATCGTCTTTCTTTTTACCGCAAAAGGAACAGCTAAGTTCTTTATTTTCCATGGGGTGGGATTTAATTCCTTACTAAGACTTCGTCAATCATACCATAGACCTTTGCTTCTGGAGCTTTCATCCAGTAATCGCGATCTGAATCATCATGAACCTTGTCGTATTTCTGACCAGAATGTTTGGCAATAATTTCGTAGAGTTCTTTTTTGAGTTTCAAAATTTCTCGTGCAGTAATTTCGATATCCGAGGCCTGACCTTGTGCGCCGCCTAAAGGTTGGTGAATCATTACACGTGAGTGTGTGAGGCCCGAACGCTTTCCATCAGCACCTGCGCAAAGAAGAACAGCAGCCATCGACGCTGCTATACCAGTGCAAATCGTTGCCACATCAGGGCCAATAAACTGCATGGTGTCGTAGATGCCCAAACCAGCATAAACGCCTCCTCCTGGAGAGTTGATGTAAATCTGTATATCTTTATTTTTATCGGTACTCTCCAAAAACAATAGTTGCGCCTGAATGATATTGGCGACACTATCGTTAATAGCAGTTCCCAAAAAGATGATACGGTCCATCATCAAACGTGAAAACACATCCATTTGCGCCACATTCATTTGGCGTTCTTCAATGATGTATGGTGTCATACTACTGACCAACTGATCGTAGTACAAACTGTTGATTCCGTGATGCTGAATCGCGTATTTTTTAAACTCTTTTCCGTGGTCCATTGTGCTTGTTATGGTTTAAAGATAGAAAATTTATGATTTGTATGCCTGTTTGATAAAATCTTCGTAGCTCACTTTCTTTGTTTTCAAGTTCGCTTCTGCACGAAAAAGATCAGTCATTTTTTTACTCATCAACTGGTCTGATATCCGTTTTACTTCCTCCTGATTCCCCAAGATTCTAGCGGCAATATCGTTGAGTTCATTTTCATCGACATCGCTGCGACCAAACTGTAACATTTGTGTTTTTATCATGTCCTTGGCAAAACTTTTGATTTGATCAAGGTCAATCTTCAGATCATACTGCTCCGCCAATTTGGATTCGATAAGCTGGTAGCGAATGCCACGTTCTGCTTTGTCATATTCCTCAACAGCTTGCTCTTCAGTCAGTTGGTTTTCCCCTGCAGTCTGCATCCATTTTTTAAGAAACGCAGCAGGCAAGTCAAATTTTGTATTGTCAATAAGATGCTCCGTCACATCGTTGAGCATCTTTTGGTCGGACTGATTCGCAAACTGTCGCTCCGCATCAGTTGTGAGTTTTTCCTTAAGCTCAGAGACATTCTTTACAGCGTCTTTACCCATCACTTTGTCAAAAAACTCTTGATCCATGTCTGCCAATTCTCTTTTGTTGATTTCAGCAATTGTACACTTAATCTCAATGGAAAGGCCCTTTGCCTTGTCAGAATCAATCCCTAAAACGTGCATCAACTTTTGATCGTCTTCAAAAAGTCCTTTTGTCTTTAGCGCAATGCTGTCATCAACTTTAGCGCCGATAAGTTTTTTTCTTTGCGCTCTACTTTTTATATCATCCACGAGGAATGTAGATTTGTTATCCACTCCTTCTCCGTGAAACTGAGCTGTGACTTCAACATCCGCAGAAACAGAGTCTACGGGGTGTAAGCTTCCATACTGACTACGCATCCGATCGATTTGCTTATCGATGGTCTCGGCGTCGGCAATGATCTCATATTGTGTGACAGACTTGCGACCTTTGAGTTTTACTTCAAATTCGGGACTCAATCCCAATTCAAAATCAAACAGCATTGTATCGGCTTCCCAGTCAAAGTCTTCACGTTCTACTGGCAAAGGATTGCCAAGAAGTGCAATCTTTTCTTCGCTGATATACTTCGATAACGATTCTTGAAGGATTTTGTTTGTTTCATCCGCTTTAACGGCAGAGCCATATTGCTTTTTGATCAATCCCATGGGCACATTCCCTTTGCGGAAGCCAGGAATGTCGGCGCGTTTTCGATAGGAAGTGAGTACAGACTCAATCTTTGGTGCCAAATCCGACTTGTCGATGGCGATAGTGATTACTGCATTTAGGGCGTCAACGTCTTTACGCGTTACTTGCATAGCTATTCTTTTTAAGGAAGCGCAAAAGTACTTTTTTTCTGCGCCTTTAGCAAGAGTTAGGTAATCTCCAAAAAATCAAGCTTATGAATCGTTGTTAATCTGAAAAACTAATTTCATCGGTTTGTTGGGTAAATGTGATGCCCGACTCTAAGTGACGACCAGCGTAAATACAGCGGTATCGGGAATGTGGGTGGAGTTAGTCAGGTCGAGTTGCCAATTTAAATAGCTCCATTTATGTTCTTTGTATTGCTCCAATGATGCTTCTACAGTGAGGGCACTGTCATCATAACTATTTGTTGTAAAGTGAGCTGTTACATCCACTTCGTTTTGGGTAATAACGTCCATTACATCAACACGAATAGACGCTATCGGGTCTGGAAAATAATGCTCTTCATCACAATAACACGACCATGCATAGGCAAATCCAAAACCTGCTGTGAGCGCAGTGTTATAGGTTTTGTGAAAAAATGCAATTTGATCATAGTCATGGTGAACACTAATTTCGATTCCAAAAGCATTTTTACTAACCATGCCTTCCACAATTTTGTTTTGAAATTTTGAAGTGTCCCAAGTTTTGAATTCTACATCTGAGTAGACAACATTATATTTGGTGATGCCTTGGCAATCACATCCGCCAGTGCAATGTGTTGCCATTAAAAATTGGGCAACGTAAAGTAACAGTAACGCTCTTAAAGGAGTGAGTTTAGTTTTCATTTGTTTGGGGTTTTATTTTTTTATGCTTGGCAATGGTTAGTAGTACTCATAAGGTCTCGACTTAGCAAGGAATATGCTCCAAATTTTGTGCCAAAATTTTATTGGAAAATCAAGACCTGTTCTAAAAAACTGTTAAAACTATTTACGATATAAGAACTCCTTAAAAAATTGCTGCTAACCCTAGCCAATCCCCAAAAAATCAGCCACTTCAGCAGCAAAGGCAACGGGGTTTTCGGCATGGAGCCAGTGTCCGGCTTGCGGTATACTGCGCAATATAGCCGTTGGGAAATGGGTGTGAATCAGGGCGTGGTCTTCTGGGGTGACATAGTCGGACAGTGCCCCGACTAAAAATAGGGTTGGGCCTGAATAGAGTGCCGCGGTTGGCAGTGCTTCCATGATGGCCTCGACCTTGTCGTGAAGGACAGGCACATTGGGTCGCAAGGCAAAGCCATCGGGGGTACGGTACAGGTTTTTAAGTAAAAACAAGCGTGTTCCTTGGTCAGTTACAAACTGGCTGAGACGCCGATCGGCATCGGTGCGTGAATCGGGCGGGCTGGTGTGCAGGTCCATTAGCCCTGTCAAAATATGGGTATGGTGAGGCGGATAGGCCTTGGGTGCAATATCGGCAACGAGCAACTTCTCAACGCGATTGGGGTGAGTGGTGGCGAGGTGCATGGCGAGCTTACCGCCCATTGAATGGCCTAACACAATGACAGCTTGGAGTTGGTGATGATCCAAATAGGACACTACATCCTGGGTCATAGCCGTGTAGTCAAAGGATTGACTGTGGAAGCTGCGTCCGTGATTGGGTAAGTCAAGCAAATGCACTTGAAAGTGACTCGCCCACTGCTTTCCCATAGTGCGCCAGTTGTCGGACATTCCCAAAAAGCCATGAAGAACCAAAAGTGGTGTGCCCTTGCCTAGTATTTGACTGTGGAGCAAGCTCATACGAGTTTGGCGCGATACTGGTTAATCACATTTTCTAGTCCGAGATACAAGCTCTCACAAATCAATGCGTGACCGATAGAGACTTCCAAAAGTCCAGGGATATGTTGCGCAAAATACGCGATGTTTTCCAAGCTCAGGTCATGCCCTGCATTCAGTCCAAGACCAAGAGTTTGTGCGGTCTTTGCTGCAGCCACATAGGGTGCAATCGCCTGTTCGGGCTTGTGTGTATAGTCTTTGGCGTAGCCTTCGGTGTAGAGTTCGATGCGGTCGGTGCCCGTAGCTTTTGCGCCTTCCACTTGCTTGGGGTCTGGGTCAAGAAAAATAGAAGTGCGGATATTGTGGCGTTTAAATTCTTGAATGACCTCAGATAAAAACGACTTGTGCTTAAGGGTGTCCCATCCCGCGTTGGAGGTAATAGCATCTACTGCATCGGGGACAAGAGTGACTTGATCGGGCTTGACGGCGAGCACCAAATCCACGAATTTTGGAATCGGGTTACCTTCAATATTGAGTTCGGTTGTGACCACCTCTTTAAGGTCACGGGCATCTTGGTATCGGATATGTCGTTCGTCGGGACGGGGGTGGATGGTGATGCCTTGTGCACCAAAGTTTTCGATGTCTTTGGCAGACTGCATCAAATTTGGCATATCACTCCCTCTGGCGTTGCGCAGGGTAGCAATTTTGTTGACATTAACGCTTAAACTAGTCATCCTTTTTTTAGCAAAAATAAGACGAAACCTGCAGTTTGTCCACTTTTTTCGTTATTTTGGCTATAGTTATGCATGAAATACCCGTTTATCAAAACATTATGCAACTCCTTATTCGTAAGAATCGGGTCGATTTTTTGTTGACGGAACTCACGCAAATCCTTGAAATGAGTAATGTCAATATTACGAGCCTTCACTTGGAACACCAAAACCCTGCTTACGTTGATGTTCAAATCTCTTTGGATGCGCAAGAACTCAAACACCTTCTCCCCACTCTTCGTCGATTTGGTTATGAAGTACTCAGTAAGCACCCCGAAGATGATTTAGAAGAAAAGTTGCAGGTGAATTCCTCTTATTTAGACAAATACCTCTCGATCTAGCATCCCATGAAAATTGCTGTGTATAGCTCACTCAGTGCTGAAGCTTGCCAACAAACTGTTCGCCTGTTATTGGAGGCCGCAAATTCAATGGGTATCTCTGTGACTTGTGAAAAACAAATTCATACTTGGTTGCAAGACGACAAATTCTCTTGCTTTAGCGACAACAGTGACCTTGATAAAAACACCGATTTATTTTTTTCAATTGGTGGCGATGGTACGTTACTTCGCTCCCTTCAATATGTGCAGGACTCTGGAATTCCAGTCATTGGGGTAAACACAGGTCGGTTGGGATTTTTGGCCACGCTCCAAGCCGATGATATTCAAGTTGCCCTTCAAGCTCTCGCCAATAAGGAGTACAGCGTGGAAAATCGCAGCGTGCTACAAGTAAAAGTCAACGGACATTCAAGTCACTTAGACGAATTTCCTTTTGCGCTAAACGAAGTGGCTGTGAGCCGAAAAAACACCACTTCGATGATTACCATTCACACTAAAATCAATGGGGAGGCACTCAATTCTTATTGGGCCGATGGGTTTATCGTTTCAACGCCAACAGGATCAACGGGTTATTCATTGAGTAATGGCGGTCCGATAATCGATCCAAATAGCAAGTCATTGGTGCTTACGCCGATTGCTCCGCATAATCTCAACGCACGACCTTTGGTCATCTCGGATGATGATGTCGTGGAGCTATCCGTTAGTAGTCGAGAAGATGCTCATTTACTATCTCTTGATTCACGCATTTACACCATTCCAACAGGAAATACCATTCAAATTCAAAAAGCAGCCTTTCCACTCAAACTCGCTCGGTTGAATACTGACAGTTACTTTATGACCTTGCGTAACAAACTACATTGGGGTAAAGATGGTCGGAATTGAGCAATAAAATTGTAATAGAATAGTTATATATCTAAGTCTAAGGATGGGATTCTCAAAATTTATAGTGTTTGTTATTGCTGTTGTTTTTTTCCAGCATAGTCACGGTCAAAGGCATGAGGTTGGACTCTTACTCGGAAGCACGAACTACATCGGGGAAGTGGGCGAAACCACTTTTATAAACCCCTCCTTTAAAGCACCGAGTGCTACCTTATTGTATAGAAGTAATTTCTCACCCCGCTTTGCCCTACGCACCGAATTGGGAGTGAGCAGAATTCGTGGTGTTGACACCTTATCGTCAGAACCTTTACGCCAAGAAAGAGCCAACTCTTTTACCAATTCGCTTTTACATGCCTCAACAATTCTTGAAGTCAATTATTTCAATATCGATCAGTCAGGCTTTGACTTTTCTTGGGCGCCCTATATGTTTGTTGGACTCAGCTTTTTGGGATATCAAGACCTTTACTATCCGACAAACACCACGATAGCTTATAATCAAACTCGTGATTTTGCGTTTGCCATCCCTGTTGGTGTTGGTTTAAAAACACGATTGGGAACAAATTTCCTGATAGGGGTTGAGGTTAAAGCGCTCTACACATTTAGTGATAACTTAGATGGAAGTTTCCCTACATTTGTAAACGAAATCGATCAGCGGCCTGCTTTTGGAAATCGGCTCAGTAATGATTGGGTAATCTACAGTGGACTATCAATGACATATTCTTTTGGGCGCGGCTGGTTTATAAGGGGGCTTTTATGAACCAAGGGGAAATCAAGATTGACAAGGAAATGCTACCTGAGCACATCGCCATCATTATGGACGGCAATGGGCGTTGGGCAAAGCAACGCAGCCGACCACGCGTTTTTGGTCATCGAGAAGGAGCGAAATCTGTTCGTAAAGTCGTTGAAGCAGCGGCACGGTTGGGAGTCAAAAACCTCACCCTTTATGCCTTCTCAATGGAAAACTGGAACCGACCAAAACAAGAAGTCAAGACCTTGATGAAGCTTCTTGTTAGTGCGCTCAAAAATGAGCTCCCTTTAATGAGAAAAAATAATATTCGTCTCAATTCCATTGGGCATACGGACGCAATGCCAGGAAATGTGCAAAACGAATTGAAAGAAGTTATTGCTGCAACTTCAGACAACACAGGGCTCATTTTAACCCTGGCTTTAAGCTATGGGGCGCGCCAAGAAATTCAGCATGCGATTAGAGAAATAAGTCATAAAGTTAAAAATAACATAATTTCAGTCGAAAATGTTGATGAAGACATAATAAATAAGCATCTTTACACCCAAAATTTACCCGATGTCGATCTGTTGATTCGCACAAGTGGTGAAGTTCGTATCAGCAATTTCTTGCTGTGGCAAATAGCTTACGCTGAATTATATTTCACGGATGAGCTTTGGCCTGATTTCACAGAAACTTCATTGCATAAAGCAATCGCAGATTTTCAACAAAGAGAGCGACGATTTGGAAAAACGAGTGAGCAAATTGCTAAATAGACTTCTACCCTTTTTCAGGATTTATATAATGTTGGCCATATTTGGTTATGCCCAAGCTCAGGAAACAACCTATGACCAAGAAAAACTTTATACGCTTGGAAAAATTGAAGTTACGGGAATCAAAAGCTTCAGCCCCCAGACTGTAATTGCATATACTGGACTTCGTACGGGGCAAGAAATCCGGATTCCAGGAGAGGACATCAGTGCTGTTATTAACAAACTTTGGAAACTCGAACTCTTTAGCGACATTAACTTCTATCTCACGCGAGTAGAAGGAGACATCGCAGATATTGAAATTTATATTCAAGAGCTTCCTACCCTATCCGATTTCAAAATCACTGGAGTAAAAAAAGGTAAACTTGAAACGCTTATCGAAGATACCGGTCTTAAAAAAGGACTCAAAATCAGTGAAAACTTTTTGGCGACAACCAAAAACTACATCACAAATAAATACAAAAAAGAAGGTTTTTTAAACACCAAAGTCACTATAGAAACCAAATCCGACACGGTGAGCTCCAATAGCCAAAAGATGCTCATCTTCATCGACCGAGGGAACCGTGTTAAAATCAATTCTATAACCTTTAAAGGCAATGATACTTTTGGGGATTCAAAACTTCGCAAGAAGTTGAAAAACACTAAATCCAAATTCTTTGGTCGTTTCTGGAAAAAATCAAAATATATTGAAGATGAATACAATGAAGATTTAACGTCAATTGTAGACTATTACAAAGAAAAGGGGCATCGTGATGCCCGCATTGTTGCAGACACCGTTTTGGTGAAAGGTCGAGAAATTGATATCGAAATCGATGTCATAGAAGGGAACAAATATTATTTTGGTGACATTAACTTCTTAGGAAATAGTGTTTACACAGATCAACAACTTGCACGAATACTGGGGATTGAAAAAGGAGACACTTACAATGGGATTTTGTTGCGTAAACGAATAGCAGATCCTACAAAACCAGATGGTGAAGACCTGACAAATCTCTACCAAAACAATGGGTATCTCTTCTCCTCTGTCAACTCTGTAGAGATCAGCGCTGAAAAAGACACCATCAACTTTGAAGTTCGAATCATTGAAGGCAAACCTGCCTACTTTAATCGAATTACAGTGGTCGGTAATGATCGAACTAATGACCATGTTATCTATCGTGAACTTCGCACAAAGCCCGGCGCTTTATACAGTAAAGATCTTGTTGTCCGCTCTGTTCGTGAACTAGGACAGCTCGGTTTTTTTGACCCTGAACAAATTTCTCCTGACTTCAAAAACGTAGACCCCAATGCTGGCACGGTTGATATTGAGTATGGATTGGTCGAAAAGGGAGCAAGTCAAATTGAGTTGCAAGGAGGATATGGCGGTGGTGGTTTTATTGGAACCCTAGGATTGAGCTTTAGCAACTTCTCCATGCGTAATATTTGGAACAAGTCGGCGTATAAACCTGTGCCTATGGGTGATGGTCAACAACTGGCCCTGCGTTTGCAAAAAAGTCGCTTCTATGAAACCTATAGCTTCTCATTTGCAGAGCCTTGGCTAGGTGGCCAGCAACCGGTTCAGTTTTCAACCTCCATTTCGCAAACAACTCAATATCGTTACGATTATTTTACAGGGAGAGCGAACAAAGACCAATATTTTAATATCCGAGGTGTCAATATCGGTCTAGCAAAACGATTGCAAGTTCCTGATGATTATTTTACATTATCGCAAGCTATAGGATATCAATATTACGATCTAAACAACTATTACACGGGACTGTTTACATTTGGTGATGGGGTTTCTAACAACCTTTATTACACCATTGCGCTTTCTAGAAACAACACCTACACGAACCCTATATTCCCACTTGGCGGATCACAGTTTTCGGTGAGTGCAAAGTTCTCATTCCCATATTCTCTTGTTAACGATATTGATTATGGAAACCTTGAGAACTTAGAAAAATATCAAGCTGATGACGGCACGCCAAATCAAGCAAAAATTGATCAAGAAAAATACAAATGGCTAGAATATTATAAGTTAAAATTTTCTGGCTCTTGGTATACGACCATCATCGATAAGATTGTGCTCAAAACACATACAGAGTTTGGGTACCTGGGTTCATTCAACACTGATCGAGGGGTTATTCCTTTTGAAAGATTCTATTTGGGTGGCGATGGGCTTTCTCAATACGCCTTGGATGGTCGTGAATCAATTGCCATGCGAGGGTATGAAAATCGATCCCTTTCCAGCGACGATGGCGCAACGATATACAACAAGTTTTCACTCGAGTTGAGATATCCAATCACCTTAAAACCATCGGCATCTATTTTTGCGCTCAGTTTTTTAGAGGCCGGAAACTCCTATGACAATTTTCAAGATTATAATCCGTTTAATATGAAGAGATCTGCTGGTTTTGGTGTTCGTATTTTTATGCCTGCCTTTGGTCTTCTGGGTATCGATTTTGGTTATGGATTTGACAATCCGCTTGAAGGAGATCTTTCACCTGTTGGGTGGAAAACACATTTTATTATTGGTCAACAGTTTTAGAGTAAAGTGAAAAAAGCACTTCTTATTGGAATTTGTGTTGGGATCACGACTATCTCACTCGCACAGAGCAGAGTTCGTATTGGGTTTCTGGATATGGAACGTATTCTTGAAAATGTCAATGACTATAAAGAATCAGATGCGGCTTTAAACGATAAAATCACATTTTGGAAGGAAGAGATCAGTAAAAAACAACAGAAAATCGATGAGCTTCAACAAAAGCTTACCATCGAACGTCCATTGCTAACAGACGAACTGATTGAAGAGAGAGAGGACGACATTGCTTTTGAACAAGACGAACTCAATACCTATCAGCAAAAACGATTTGGACCTCAAGGTGACTGGCTCACGCAAAAGGTGATCTTTATGCAGCCTATTCAAGATAAAATTTTGGAAGCTGTGCAAGAAGTTGCCGAAAATCGAAGATTAGATTATGTGTTTGACCGAAGTGCTGAAATTTTGGTTTTCCATTCGGAAAAAAAATACGATATTAGCAACTTTGTTGTAAAGTACATGAATCAAAAAGACAAGAAAAAAGCACGAGAGGAACTTGTTGAATCTCGAAAACAAGAACAAAATGCAGCACGTCAAAAGGTTTTAGATCAGCGTAAACAAAAAATGGATTCAATAAGACAAGCTAAAACCGAACAGCAACAGAAAAACTAAACCTCAACAGAATGAAAATGAAATTCACACATTATATATCCACAATTTGTATTGTATTGCTCAGTTTTACTTCTCAAGCACAATCAAAGATAACGCATATCGACTTTCAAAAGTTGGTCAGTGAAATGCCTGATGTTATCGCTGCGCAAGAAGAAATTCAAAAACTTGAAAAGGATTACACAAACGAAATCGAGTCTTCCTTGAAAGAATTGCAAACAAAAATGCAAAATTATTCCGCTGATGCTGAAAATCAAACCGATTTGACAAACCAAAAGCGTCAACAAGAATTGCAAGGAATGGAACAAAACATTCAGCAATTTCGTCAAACAGCATTGCAAGATGTTCAGCAAAAACAAGCTGATCTCTTACGTCCACTTATCGAAAAAGCACGTGCTACAGTAGAAAAAGTGGCAACCGCGCAAGGCTTTGACTATGTTGTAGATTCGAGCCAGGGTTCGTCTATTTTGATGGCCAAGGGCAAAGATCTTATGGCAGAAGTGAAAACAGAATTGGGCTTCTAATCAAAAACCCACATAAACTTTGATATAAAAAACTGCCCCTTTAAGGGCAGTTTTTTATTTTTACACTATGGATAACAGCCCAATAGGTGTCTTTGATTCAGGAGTAGGCGGATTATCGCTTCTGCAGGAAATCAAAGCATTACTTCCAAATGAGGACTTCGTGTATATTGCAGACAATGCCTATTCTCCCTATGGTGCAATGACCTCTAGTCAAATCCTTGATCGAAGTAAACTTCTCACAAAGTGGTTGATTGCTCAATCCTGTAAAATCATTGTGGTCGCTTGCAACACCGCCACCACAAATGCCATCAGCATTTTGCGTGAAGAAAACAATCTTTCTTTTGTCGGAATAGAACCCGCCATTAAACCTGCTGCCTTACAAACAAAAACAAGTGTTGTGGGTGTGTTGGCAACAAAAGGGACACTAAGTAGCAGTCTCTTTCATGAAACTTCAAATGCCTACGGACAAGGAATTACCATTGTTGAAAAGGAAGGGAAACATCTGGTGCAGATGATCGAACAGGGAAAGATTAATGATCGTGAACTAAGGCTGCTGCTTCATAGCTATACAAAACCAATGATTGATCAAGGAGCAGATCATTTGGTCTTGGGGTGCACGCACTACCCCTTCTTAACCCCTTTGTTAAAAGAAATTTTACCCGATCATGTCAAAATTGTAGACTGTAGTAAAGCAGTAGCTCAGCAAGTGGAACGTATATTAAAAAAGAAAGCCCTTTTACGACCCGAAGGCTTTGATGGGGAAACCACCTATTATTGTACTGGAGAATCCAATACAATGCAATCGTTTGTTGGTCATGGCAATGCTATTAAAAAGGTGTCTATTTTGGGGTAAACCAATCGGCGTATTTTACATAATTATCCGCAATTCTTTCAATTTCGCCTTCGATCAATGCTGAAGGAGTGTCCTTTAATTTTTTGGCTGGAACTCCTCCATAAATTGTTCCAGATGGAACATGTGTGCCTTGAGTAACAACCGCTCCCGCAGCGATGATGCTGTTCGATTCAATTATACAGTCATCCATCACAATGGCTCCCATACCAATCAAAACATTGTCATGGATTGTACAACCATGAACAAGTGCGTTATGACCAATGGAAACTCGATTGCCTATCGTTGTCGGTGAACGTTCAAAAGTAGCGTGGATCACTGCGCCGTCTTGTATATTCACACGGTTTCCGATGCGAATGTGATGTACATCTCCACGGATGACTGCGTGATACCAAACAGAGCATTCATCACCAAGCATAACGTCTCCAATGATAACGGCCGTTTCTGCGAAAAAGCAAGCATTACCATATGTCGGGGTCTTCCCCCGTACTGTTTTTAAAATCATGTTTAAATGTACAAAATCAAGGTGTTTGAAAAGTTGGATTGTGTATTTTTGTGAAAAATTGCAAGATGTATCAATTTACAATTGAACCAACAACTGTCTCAAATCGAGTTCGTTTTGTCAGTGACCAAACTCTGACAAATGAAGCAAAAGATTTTAAAAATATTGATGATGCGGGATCGTATCCATTAATTCAGCAACTCTTTTATTTACCATTTGTCAAAAGTGTACTACTTGACGCTGACTTTATTGAAGTTGAGCGGTTTGACATCCTCGAGTGGGCTGACGTACAAGATGAAGTTGCTGCTCAACTCGCCAATTATCTCAATCAAGGTGGGCAGGTACAAAAACAAGCACAAAAAAAGGAAGCTATCACTGTCTATGCGGAAAGCACACCAAATCCTGGGGTAATGAAGTTTGTGTTTAGCAAACGAATCGTTGGAGAAATTTATGAAGCAAAAAATATCGATGATGCAAAAAACTCTCCTCTAGCTGTCGAGTTGTTTCACATGCCATATGTGAAAGAGGTTTTTATCGACGAAAATTTTATTTCTATCACCAAATATGACGTTGCAGAATGGGAAGAAATCGTACAGGACTTACGTCAATTTCTTCGTGACTATGTGGCAGATAACAAGCCTGTTGTGACTGGTGAAGCGACTGCAAAAGAGGAGTTAGAAAATAAGGCTCACGAAGGAACCGCGCTTGAGATTGTGAATATTATCGATCAACATATCAAACCAGCCGTTGCTTCTGACGGTGGAAATATTGTTTTTGATTCCTATGATGAACAATCTAAATCTGTGAAAGTGATCTTACAAGGTGCATGCAGCGGATGTCCTTCTTCTACCTTTACCTTAAAAAATGGAATTGAGCAAATGTTACGTGAGATGCTTCCTGGCAAAGTAGAAGAAGTCTCGGCAATCAACGGATAAGCTATTGGCCTAGGGCGTTCTTTTTTGGCGGTGTCACCTGAAAGGCCTTTAGGTAGTCTACATCAAAGTAAGCCAGATCTTCAAATAGCTCATTTTCGAACCTTTTCTGGGACTGCACAACCATATGCTCAGCACTCGGGTATGATGAGGCTGGGGGGAATATACATTGTGTAATATCATTCATTATTTCTTCGCATTTTTCTAGCCCTGTTCCTACAAAATAAACGGGTCCTTTTTCTGTCCACTCGCTAAAACTATTTCCAGTAAGCACATGTGGTGTCGCCTTTTGAATTACCTTATAATCATGCTTGTACACTGCATAATAAACTTCATCTCTTCTGGCGTCTAGTGTGGCAATAATATATCCTTCAGATGGTGAAATTTCTCGAGCAAGAATATCAAGCGTTGGTATCGAAAGTAAAGGAATGTCATTGCCAAAGCAAAGTCCTTTTGCTGCTGCTGCTCCGATGCGCAAACCTGTGTAAGAACCTGGTCCAGAACTCAAGGCAACTGCCGAAAGGGCCGAAAGAGAAAGGTCATGGTCTGAAAGCACTTGATCGATATAAGTGTGTAACAAATGTGCGTGCTGGTAGTTCGATGGATTGGACTTAGCCAAGGCCAAGACCTTACCGTCTGCGCTAAGGGCTACAGAACATTGGGTCGTTGTGGTTTCGATATTGAGCACAAAACTTGGCATGCTCAAAAATAGGGAACAAAGCGTTACGGATTATAATTCGTTCATCGGAATTCCAAAATAAAGCTCTAAAATCTTGATTTTGAATATGTAATCATATTTAGCCCGAAGCCATGCTGATTGGGCTGATTCAAATTGCAATTTTGCCTGACTAAACTCAAAAGCATTTGCTACGCCAACCTCGAAACGGTTTTGTGCATAGGTGTAGGCTTTCTTGCGTGCTTCTAGTGTTTTTTGTGCTGCCTTAAATGCTTGTCTAGCCCCTTTGGTGTCGTTGTACGCTTGATTGATGCTGTTTTCAAGATCAAGAACCTGTTGTTTGTACTGAAATTTTGTGCGCTCGACATTGATTTTATTTCGTGCAATGTTATTTTTTAATAAAAATCCATTAAGGATTGGAATATTCAAACTCAATCCAAAATTATGACCATCATTCATTTTAAACTGCTCTCCTATAGGAAGCGCACTGGCAATCTCTTTATCATATACTGGCGAAAGCACCAAATCATTTGTAGACTCCACAAACCCTAACGGCACCAATTGAAAATCGTCTGTCTGAACCAAACGATCTGCGTAAGAAATTCTTGAGCTATAAGAATAGAATCCCGTAAGATTTGGTTGCGTAACAGACTTTGCTAAACTCAAGTCGGTCTGTGCAATTTCGATGTTGGTTTGCGCCAATTTGATATCACTACGTTGATTGAGTGCTTTATCTACTAGCTCGCTTGGCGTTTGGACAAGAATTTCCTCTCCTGAGACTGAGAAGTCTTCCTCTGCTATCTCAAACTGATTGTAATCCTCAACGAGCAGCAGTTGGGCCAAAGAAATTTTGGCCATCATATATTGATTTTCTGCAACAACGACTTCCTGACGTTGTGTAGCGAGCACGGCTTCCATTTCATAAAGGTCACCTTCGGGGAGGACACCAGCATTTACTTGCTCTTGTGTTCTCTTAAATTCGACTTCGGTAAGCTTCAATTGTGCCTGTTCGGTGTGTAACGCCTCACGATTAAAAACTGCTTGTAGGTATCCGTTTGCCACATAGAGAACAACATCTTCTTTCATGTCCTCAATCTGGTACTGACTCGCTAGAATGGCTAAATTTGACCGAAGCAGCTGAAGGACATTTTGACGTCCGCGATAGATATCAATGCCAACGTTCACAGAGGCATTTGTAAATTGGGTGGTCACATCTTCAAAAAGACCAGTAGTAATGTTTTGGTTTAAACCAATATTCCAAGAGTGATTTGCAGACATGTTTATTGATGGAAGAAATCCGCCAATTGCATCGCGTTTTGCTGTTTGTGCATCAAGAACATTTAAATATGCTTGTCTAATTTGCACGTTGTTTTCCACGGCATGTTCAATTGCTTCTTGTAACGTCCACGTTTTTTTCTGCCCATGGCTAAATCCTGCACACAAAAAAATAAAGGATAAAGCAATCAAGTAGGGCTTATTTCTCATTTTCATCGTTATCCAATTTGTCGGGTTCTTCTGTATTGTTCCACACCTTTATGATGTCTTCTTTTTCAATTCCGCTCACAATCTCCACATTGATTCCGTCAGAAATCCCAAGCGTAAGCTCACGACGTTCAAATTGTTGCTCGGTCGTTTCAATTTCCACATAAGGTTCTTGTGTCTTGCTGTCAAATTGGAGTAGTGCTTCGCGAATGGCTTGCACACTATCTTTTTTCTGCAATACCAAAGATGCATTTGCGCTATAGCCTGCTCGAACTGTAAAATCTTCAGGCAAAAAGACATCCGCTTCGATTTTAAATTGGACTGTCCCTTGCTCCTCGCTTCCTTTTGGAGCAATGAATTGTAAGCTAGCATCAAATTTATTTTCAGGAAATGCGCCAAGGCTAACTTCCAGGCTAGAGCCCACATCAATTTTTGCAACCTCAGACTCGTCAACTTTCCCTTCAAAAATCATTTTCCCAAGATCCGCAACAGACGCAATCGTCGTGCCTGCGTTAAAGTTGTTAGACTCTATGACTTGATCTCCCTCTTTTACAGGTATTTCGAGTATGGTTCCAGAAACGGTAGCCCTGATATTCGTGTTGGCAGAGGTCGCTCCACCTGCAGAACCCTCTTTGATGATTTTCAAGTCATTTTCTACGTTGATAAGCTCTTGTTTTGCTTGCTGATAACGGAGTTCAGCTGCGTTAAAATTGCGCTCAGAAAGTATCCCTTTTTCGTAGAGTTTCTTGTCTCGAGTAAAGTCTTTTTCGGCATTGAAAGCAACAAGTTTTGCATTCTCCACACGGCCTTTGGCGCTATTGAGTGTTTGCTCGTCAGGGACAACTTTAATGCGTGCTAGTAGGTCTCCAGTGTTTACTTTGTCGCCTTCTTCTAATGCAATCATTTGAATGATTCCAGATATTTGAGGCTTAATTTCCACCTCATCTTGCGGAATAATCTTTCCCGTAACCAGCGTTGTTTGACTAATATTCGTCACAAACATGGTTTCTGTTTCATAAACCGTCAATGATGTAGCGTTTGTTTTTATAAAGTAGGCCGTAGCAAAAAGGATTCCCCCTATGCCAAATGTGATGATTAAATATTTAAGGATTTTTTTCATTGTATTATTTGTTATTATTCTTCTCTTAATGCGTCTATAGGTTTAACGCTAACCGCTCGTTGGGCAGGAATCAATCCGATGAGCGTGCCCAGAGTTACCATTAACAGTAGTGCGCCAGCTACATATGTCAGGGGCACTGTTGGGTTTGTGTATGGGAAAGTGCTGTTGTTTGCCGTTAAGGCATTGATAATCGCGAGGACAAATGAGCCCAAAACAATTCCCATAATTCCAGAGCTTACACTTAAAAAAATAGACTCTAATATGATTTGACTGCGCACCTCATTGGGTGTTGCGCCTAAGGCACGACGGATTCCCAATTCTTTTGTTCGCTCTCTTACAGAAATCAGGAGGATGTTTCCGATCCCGATAATACCGGCCAAAATGGTAGCAATACCAACGACAAGTGAAAGGAGATTCATTCCTTTGGAAAACCCAATGACCCTATTAAATATTTCTCCCAAATTAAATGATCCAAAGGCACGTTCGTCCTTAGGATTAACATTATATTTTGCTCGCATTGCATTCTTAACATCTTCCTCAACCGAAAGAATGTCCGCATCGTCATAAGCAGCCAGCGCAAACCAGCTCACATTGTCCCCTGTGTTGTATAGGTTTCTAAACGTCGTAAAGGGGATAAAAATATCCGAATCACTCTCAAACCCTCCGCCAGGCACAAATTTATGAACTCCTATGACCTGAAAATAAACACCACTAATACGGATATAATCTCCGATGGGATTCTCGTCTTCTTCAAAGAGTTCGGACTGAGTTCGTTCTCCAATCACACATACTTTTCGAACTTGCTCAATATCGGCTTGGTTTATAAACCGCCCTCCATCATAAATATACTTTGTTGCGATTTTGGTGAAAATCGGATAGTCTCCGTAGATGGAATAATTTCCGCCTTTATTGTTTCTCACTACACTAGGTGCGCTACTTCCAAATACACCAATTGCATTTCTGGGAGCAATGTATTGAAGTTCCGCAATGCGATTGTTTAGAAATTGAGCATCTTCTAATTTAAGTTGTAGGCTTCGTCCTGTTTTAAAACCATTGTATGGGATACTGGTTGTCTGTGCCCACAGAAACATACTGTTGATGGCCACATTCTGAAATTGGCGATCAAAACCATTGTCGAGACCTTTTGCTGCGCCAGAAAGAGTAATGAAAATAAAAATCCCCCACAAAACTCCAACAACAGTAACGATAGTACGCAAGCGATTTTTTTGGATCGATCCAAAAATTTCTTGCCAGGTGTCTCTATCAAATAAAATTTTAAACATTACTCATCTCTTAAGGCAATAATCGGTTTAATTCTTGCTGCCCGTTTAGCAGGCACATAGCCAGCCACAGCGCCAAATACAATCAATAAAATGGTGGCAAAAATGGCTGTTCCAATATGGATTTGTGGATCAACAATAAAAAAGTCTTCCAAGTTGTCACCAATCAGGGCGAGGGTGCCAACGCCAACAAAAAGACCTGTATATCCAGCTATTGTTGTAATGAAAATCGATTCGTGTAGAATCATCCCAATAATCGATTTGGGTGTTGCTCCAATCGCTTTTCGAATTCCTAATTCTTTTGTTCGTTCTCGCACAACATACACCATGATATTGCTAATACCAATAACCCCTGCAATCAGCGTACCAAGACCAACAAAAGTGACAATATATTGAAGTATTGAAGCAAAATCTTGATTCTGCTTGAGGTCACTTGCTACATTTCGGATAAAAATTCCTGCGGGATCTTCAGGGTCAATACTGTGTTTTCGCTTTAAGAACTTCATAATATTTGACTCGAGTTGAAGGGCACCTGCATAGCCTATTTCAGGACGAAAGGTCAAAATAATTTGATCAATTTCTTCTGATCCGCCGAGTAGTCTTTGCTGTGTGGTATAGGGAATGTAAACCATTCGTTCTTCGTTATCTCCCCCTTCGTCAGAAAAAATACCGACTACTTTAAATGCGACATCATTTATAATCACGTGCTTACCCAGAGGATCCTCATATTTAAAAAGGTCTTTAGCCACAAGACGACCAATCACTGCATTTTTAGTGTAGTCTTTTACGTCAGATTGATTAATGTACCTCCCTGAGTAAACCAACGATTTTTCGATGTCTTGGTGAACAGGCCCAACAGCACGTACCGAATAAGAATTACTCTCTGTCTTATAACTAACCTCGCCTGCTCTTGTAATTCGAGGAGTTACGCCTTCAATAAAATAGGCAAAATCAGTTGCCAACTGATCGAGGTCTTCGTTATCGAATTCGATATTTCGTCTCGATTTAAATCCTTTATACGGCTTTGATGTTTGACCACCGTAAACCCACAGCGTATTGGTAGCGTCATCGAGGAAAAATTGATTAAAAGCATTTTTGAGTCCATTTCCAAATCCGTATAATGTCACAAAAATGAAAATACCCATGGCTATCGTGAACCCAGAAAGTGACGCTCTTAATTTATTTTTACTAAGGGTTTCAAAAATTTCAACCCAGCGATCTCTATTCCACATGATCCTTGGCCTTTACCTGTTTGATTTTTTTATCTTCAACGATGACGCCATCACGTAAATGAACAATCCGTTTGCACATATTTGCAATATCGTGTTCGTGTGTAATGACCACCATTGTTTTCCCCTGTTCATTGATTTCTTGAATCAATGCCATCAAATCATAGGATGTCTTGGTATCAAGGGCTCCCGTTGGCTCATCGGCGAGTAAAACCTTTGGCTCAGAAGCAAGCGCACGCGCAATTGCCACTCTTTGCTTTTCACCACCCGAAAGCTCACTGGGAACATGATCTATTCGCTCGCCAAGACCCACTTTGTCTAGGTTTTCTTTTGCTTTTATCAAACGTTCTTTTCGTGGAATTTTTTGATAATACAAGGGAAGCGAAACGTTTTCTAATGCAGTTTTGTAGGAGATTAAATTGAAGGATTGAAACACAAAACCCAAAAACTTGTTGCGATACTGAGCCGCCTTGGTTTCACTCAATTGAACAATGGGGGTGTCATCAAGAGTGTAGGTTCCTGAATCAGCTTCATCCAACATTCCTAAGATGTTTAGCAGGGTTGATTTCCCAGATCCAGAAGCACCCATAATGGCTACCATTTCACCCTCTTCGATAGATAAATTAATTCCTTTTAAAACGTGTAAAGGGTTGGTCTTAAGATTATAAGATTTGTGAATGTTGTTCAGTTGGATCATAGGTTGTTCAACTTTAATAAGCTTGGATAAAACAAATGTAATGCATTAAAAGGTAATATGTATAACAAAGTACTAAAAAATATTATATTTATGTCATAAGACCACAATCAAACGTTGATTCAACGATTTAAAGTTGTTTAAAGGTAGTAGTTGGTTTAATCCGTCCAACAAAAAATGTGTTATTTTTTGGAAAACTTTCGATAAACAATAAACCCAATTGTCCCCACTAAGATGTAGGGCATTAGCATAAGATAAACAATTCCGTCATTGAGTTGTTCAGCCATTTTGGCGTCCGCTCCTGATTCAAGCACGGCTCTACACATCGAACATTGACCCGAAAAAAGTTGACCAGAGAATAAAAAACTGAACAACAATAAAGTCTTTAGAACTTTCATGTGTAATATGGTGAAATCATTAAGTACACAATCACACCAGTTATGGTCACATACAGCCATATAGGAAAAGCAATGCGAGCAATTTTTTTGTGTGCTACAAAATCAATAAGGACCGTTTTTGAATAGGCCAACAGTACCAAAGGAATGAGTACAATGGACAAAATGATGTGGGAAATCAAAATTATAAAGTACACGGTTTTAGTGGTAGGGTCAGCTACAAATACGCCGTCTACAATTCCAAAAGGAGTTGGATCAGACGTCATATGATAGGCGATATACATCACCAAAAAAGCAAGTGACAATAGAATATTAACTTTCATCAACCATTCGTGTAGCTCTCGTTTTCCTCTTTTGATAGCAATTAGGGCAATGACAAGAAAAAGTGCTGTCAAAGCATTGATACTCGCATAAATTGGTGGCAATTGGTCGAGTGGCTCCACATTGGGAATCCGAACACGAAAAAGTACAGCAACAACCAAAGGAATTACAATGGAGGTTACCAAAATGAGTCTGTTGTAAAGTTTATTATTATTCATCTTCTAGCAATTTAGGAATGTCTTCGAGCAGCATCTCTGTACCTTGCTGCTTAGCATCTTCTTCATCGATACCAAGATAGTAAACAATTGGATTACCTACCGCATCGGTTCTCGAACGAATAAATCCATGCTTATCCACCAATGCAAAATAGCCTTGATGCTCAAAGCCTCCAGCCACCTCGGGGTTGATCCCTGCAAAGATGTTAAAACCTCGATTGGCGAGGTCATATATGTAATCTTGATCTCCTGTTAGAAAATGCCAATTTGGGCTAAAAACTTCATAACTTTCTGCATAGGTTTTGAGTTGAGTGGGAGTATCTGTCTCTGGATCAATAGTGATAGAGGCAATGCCAAAATCTTCGCGATTACCAAAGGCCTTTTCTAGTTTTTTCATATTGACATTCATACGAGGACATATAGTAGGGCAACTTGTAAAGAAAAACTCAATGACGTGTACTTTTCCTGCAAAGTCTTCGTTGCTAATGGGTAAATTATCTTGGTTTGTCAAAATAAAATCTGGCACTTTTTTGTCCTCACCATTGAGGTTGATATAAGCCATTTTAGGGTTGTCTGTCTCCCTCACACTAAGTCGACTAGCAGAAACCCAGTCTTTTTGTTGGATACGATCAACAATCTTGGGAATAAAAATAATTCCAAAGACCAGTATCATAAATGATATGCCGATGTATGCGTTCTTTCTCACGTGTTAGATTTTTCGATCGGCTTTGTACTTCTTGAGAGCTAGACGATACTCAGCCAAAATCACTTTCACATCATCGACCATATTGTTATGAATATCAGCAACAGAACGTGCGTCATAGCCGATATTGCCATTGTCGTCTCGTCCGCGTAATGCCCCATCTTTATCGACAATAAACACATAAGGTGATCCTAGGTTTTGATCCAAAGTAAGTGGTGTGTTGAGTCGGTTGAAAATAAGTTGCAACTGAACTGGTTCTAAAAAAACAAACTTCCAACCAGAAGTATCGACCTGCGTACTTCGGGAAAGTTCAGCAACCAGCTGCATACAATCTTCTTCCGTTGCTTTAGGTTGTGCTATCAAAAATTGAAAGTCGGTAAACTTTTGAAATCGTTTGTATATTTTTTGATTAAGATTCAGCGCATTCCCTTTATGCTGCAAAACGTCAGATCCTAAAAAGCCGAGGATCGTGATATTATCTGCGAACTGTTCATCCGAAAATTCAGCAATATCCAAAACGGTATTGGTTACAACAGGAAGTTTTGCAAAGTGGTTAATGCCAGAAGCGAAAAAAAGGTAAACCACTAGTGGAAGAACAAATAATACGGTAAGTACAACGTACTTTTTCAAGTGATAAGGATTTTTAAAAATTCCAAGAAACAAAACCGTCTGTCATCACATTATAGATGTAATCCGCTTCGAGCAACAAAATAAAAACAAGGTAAGGAATCAGAATGACCAAAGGAAGAACGATTGAACTGGTCAAGCTACGTGTTTCGTCACGTAGGTGCATAAAGTCCCAAGCGATATAGTACGCTTTGACGATAGTGAGTATGATAAAAATCCAGTTGAGTAGTTTCATCCCAAGGAAATAACTCATTAGAATGGTTGGTTTAAAAATTCCCAAAGCAACTTCAACAACCGTTACGATTGACAAAAAAATAAGGACACCCCAAATTTTTTGCGTATTGGATGCAAATGTTAAACGTCCACGAAAAATTGATAATTTATGTTCTACTGCCATGATTATACCAAATAAAAGAATGTGAATACAAATACCCAAACAAGATCAACAAAGTGCCAATACAATCCCACTTTTTCAACCATTTCATAATGACCTCTTTTTTCATAGGTTCCGATCACAACATTAAAGAAAACAATGAGGTTGATTAGCACACCAGATAAAACGTGAAAGCCGTGAAAGCCTGTGATAAAGAAAAAGAAGTTCGCAAACAAACGATTTCCATACTCGTTTCGAATCAGGTTTGCTCCTTCAACGACATAAACAGATTGAGCTATTTTTGAGATAGATTCCTCACGACTCAAGACAATTTTGTGTCCATTTTCATCGAGTTGTTGTGTTTTAAGTAAGAGATCGTTGTTGTTGATAAATCCTTTTTTGATTTCTTCAACAGAATAGGTTGGTAGGGTCGACTCGCTTGCGTACCAAATTCCGTTTCTACCTTGATGCTGCTCTCGGTCTGTTGGAATCGAAGCGGCAAAAGAAGTGATATTCACTCTTTTACCAGTATCAGCACTCACAAACTGTAGAATTTGTCCGCCCCGTGTTTCAACTGCGCCGTATTGACCATTGATAAAATTTTTCCATTCCCATGCTTGTGAGCCTAAAAAGATGGCGCCACCAACAATAGTAAGAAGCATATAGAACGCTACTTTATTTTTCTTCATGTGATGACCCGCATCAACAGCAAGCACCATGGTTACAGATGAGAAAATTAAAATAAAGGTCATCAGTGCGACATAATACATAGGGGCATCAACACCGTGCAAGAAAGGAAAGTGATTAAAAACCTCATCGGCAATTGGCCAAGAGTCAATGAACTTGAATCTAGAAAAGCCGTAGGCAGCCAGAAATCCTGAAAAGGTCAAAGCGTCAGAAACGATGAAAAACCACATCATCATCTTTCCGTAGCTCGAATTCAGTGGTTTGTTACCTCCACCCCAAATTTTTTCATTTTCTGATTGGTTGGTCAAAGTTGCGTCCATATGAATGCGTTGCTATTTTGGTTGTACAAAAATACGTGATTTATCGTAAAAAATATAGAAAGAAAAATAAATAGATCCATAAAAATCCTAAAAAGTGCCAGAACGTATGTGCTAGAGAGAATCCAAGATCATTTGTTTCATATTTTAATCGACTGTGATTAACAATTACCACCAACAAAACGACCAGACCGGCAATCAAATGCGCAAGGTGAACAACCACCAAAACGTATAGGAAGGAAGTTGTGACATTGCTCTGTGCTCCGGTGAAATAATAGCCTTGATCAATAAGTGTTGAAAACCCTTGAATCTGAAGAAATACAAATACGATAGCCAGTAAGAGTGTCATCCAAAGAAGCCCTTGGGTTGTTTTGGAATTCACATTCAATTTTTTCTTTGCAAACCAAAAAGTAAGACTACTGAGCAAAATCGTGACGGTGCTCCAGTACAGTTCGGCTGGGAGTTGAAAGGCATCGAGCCAATCAGGGCGGGATTTACTAACGACATAGGCACTTGTCAGCCCTGCAAAAGTCATGGAGATGCTGATCATCGAAAACCACAGCATCATTTTTTTAGCACGAATATTTTTAGCTTGTTCTATCATATCAACTTGTCAATCACATAAATTATTTGAATCAGCGTTATATAAATGACGCTGACGAGCATAAGAGTTTTTGCTGCTTGTTGGTCAAGCCTTTGGTAAAGTCGCATGGCCGATACAATGAGCCACACTCCACAAATTCCAATAAGAATTGCAGCAGGAATTGATATTTGAAAATCTCCTGTAATTCCTAAAACAGGAAACACAGAAACGACCAATGTCCAAATACTATATAAAACCGCCTGCAGGGCTGTTCCACGATCTTTTTTTCCGCTGGGAAGCATGTTAATACCTACGCGATTGTAATCGTCAAACATTAACCAACCGATAGCCCAAAAGTGGGGAAACTGCCAAAAAAATTGAATTATAAAAAGTGTTCCTGCCTCAAGTCCAAAAGAACCCGTCGCAGCTACCCAGCCTAACATAAAAGGAACAGCACCTGGAAAAGCACCTACAAAAACAGCAAGTGGAGTTTTTGTTTTCAAGGGTGTATAAACGCTCGTGTATAAAAACATGGAAATGGCAGCAAACATCGAGGTTTTGGGGTTAATGGCGTATAGTGCAGCCAAACCTAGTACAGACAGGCATACCGCAATCCAAAAAGCGGTTGGATGGGTCATCCTCCCTGAAGGCAATGGTCTGTTTTTGGTGCGATGCATAATAGCATCTATATCACGTTCAATAATCTGATTAAAGGCATTAGAAGCGCCAGAAATGGCAAGGCCACCAAAGAGCAATAGACTCAGGTCGGAGATCATGATTGTCTCGCATCCAAGTAGATAGCCTGCAACACTTGAAAAAACGACGCTAAAGCTCAGTCGTGCTTTCGTCAGCTGTGCTAAATTTTGTGCAAACTGAAAAACAATAGGCGTAAATATAAAACGAAAAGTTGTCGTCTTTATCATTGTGAAATTCCGCCGCAAAGATACTGCACCTTAGTACTTTAGGCAATGTTTATATGTAAAAAAAAACCCGCTAAGCTGGGCGAATTTTTTATTGAAGTCTAAAGGTAATCGGAATACTAAATGGAACACGTACTGGTCTACCTCGTTGCTTTCCGGGTGTCATTCTGGGTAACTTACGGATAATACGTTGGGCTTCTTTTTCCAAGTTCTTATCTGGTCCACGTGTGCGAATACTCGAAATGGTACCGTCTTTAGAAATCATGAATTGCACATAAACACGCCCTTGAATTCCCATTTCCTGAGCAATTTCGGGGTAACGAAAGTTTCTGCTGATGTGTCTTTGAATCTTTTCCTGAAAACATTCACGGCGTTTGTTTTTAGCAACTCTTTCACATCCCGGGAAAATTGGCACATCTTCTATAATTGCAAAAGGCACATCGACGTCGAGGTCATCGTCAAGAACCTCAACCTCTTCAATGATTTCTTCTTGTGTTGTTTCGGTTGACTCAATTATGGTTTCCTCTACTTCCTCTTCGTCTTCAACAACCTCAATAATTTCAGGTGCTGGTGGTGGTGGTGGTGGTGGTGGTGTTTTAATTTGTTCAGTGAGTGGAACTTCTTCGTCATCGTCATCGTCAACAACGAGCATGCCCAATTCCAAACCACTCGGATCATAAGTTTTCCATTCAATGGAGCGCCACGTAATAAATAAAATCGCACATAGCCCTATCACAAAATAGAGATTGCTATTTTTATTCAAATCTGCTTTACGATTTTTCTTAGGTTCCATGTTCAATAATGTAAGATGTTAGCTAAAATAATAATTTTATGTTATTACATGCTATTTAATCCCAACAACTTCAAAAAACGTGCCATTAAGAGTGCGATAGAAATTCCTAAACTATTACAAACAACGTCTAACACATCCATAGTTCGGTTTATGGGAAGGGCGTCTTGAAGAAATTCTAGGATAACTCCCATCAAAAAGACCGACAAAACGACTTTTAATGTTTGTTGTCTCGTTTTATTTTTCGTGCTATTTAACCAGAAAAAGGTCAATGTTGCATAGTAAACGATGTGAATGAGCTTATCAGAAAAAGTAGACGTAAGATGTTTAAGTTGTTGTGGGGGCAACAAGCTTCCCACAATCGCCAATATGATAAGACAATATGTTATTAATTGAAAGCGATTAGCTTTTGATAAGCTCAGTATAGGCCTCTGCATTAAGTAGATTGTTGATTTCGTCGGGATTGTTCATCTCAATTTTCACCATCCAACCAGCGCCGTATGGATCTGAATTGACAACTTCAGGGGTTGATGTGAGCTCGTCGTTAAAAGCAGTAATTTTTCCGGAAAGGGGAGCAAAAAGATCAGAAACGGTTTTAACTGCCTCAACTGTTCCGAACACAGCTTCACTTTCCACCATTTCATCGAGTGTGTCAACTTCAACATAGACAATGTCTCCAAGCTCACCTTGTGCAAAATCGGTAATCCCAACAGTGGCAATATTTCCATCGATAGAAATCCATTCGTGGTCTTTTGTGTATTTGAGATTTTGTGGAATATTCATAATTGATATTTAGTCTTTTGTAAAAGAAAGGATTTTGTGATTAATTACCAAAGCTATATCGCAATGTAACTCCTGAACGTACGTTTGTTTGCGGGAAAGCTGTCGAAATGGCAAACTTGGAAAAAGTGTGATCATAGAAGAACAATGCTGTCAAATTACGTGAAAGTGCATAATCTGCCGAAATCTTAAACGACCATAAGCGTTGCCCTGCCGTCACTTGGTTGTTCAGCAAATCGAGGTTGCGCACTATGGTAATGTTATCACGAATGGACAAATCTCCCTTAATGTTTATGTCGCCTTTTAACGTTTTTCTCTTTCCTCCGATATTTGTGCGGAAAGGCACTGATTTGAGACGATAGCCCATTCCAATAGTCAACTCATCTCCACTCGTTTCAGTTAGCAAATTATTGTCTAAACTCAGCGCCAAAGCACGATCTTTTTTAATTTCGGTGCTAAACTGAAGGCTATTTTTCAATTCAAAATCAACTTTAATAAGCGGGTTGAATTGCTCCACCAAATTAATGTTGGTGTATAAGGTTTCGTTTAGGTAGTTCCCTCCCTGATCTAAGGCGTTTGGATTAGATGATTCGTATGAAAGATTGGTCGAATAGTTGTTGAGTGTATGGCTAGCTCGATAACCATGCGCAATAGAGAAACGTTGGAAGTGTTTTTTAAATAATTTTGTTTTCATCAGTCCAGTGTATTGCATCGACCAATTGGGAAGTGGGGTCTCACGTGTGGCATCAAAAGAAACGTTTTCAGGGTTGGCTCCAGAATAGGCCGATAAAAAGGCAGGGATCAATACCGCTTGATTGTTTTTTCCATAGCCAATAGGAAAACCGTCAACATCAATATTCCCAATATCTATTCCTCGATCATTCCCCAATCGCTGTGCGATAATTAAACGGTTGGTTTTGAGATTTTCAAAAGCTTTATTATCAACGTCTCCAGACGAAAAGGCCGTTTTAAGCAGGATGGTTGAAATTTCAAAATTTCCAAATGATGTTGGATTAAGTGGGGTGTAACTTGTTCCGGAGACCACGAAATTTTCAGCACTATTTTCCGAAAAATTTCGATTTCCATTAATGTCCAATTGTAAGCCTTCGAGCAGATCAACTTCTGCAGAGTAACTAAGTTGCGTGTTTTTTATCTGCGTGAATTGACCATTATAGCTTGGGAATTCAGTGAGCCACCCACGCTTTGCGGCTTCATACCGGATGTCGCTTTGGCTTCCTAACGCAAACGGTAATCCTGGGTTTGAAGTACCCAAAAGTCCAACCAATTGGGTGTATCCTGGCAGGACCGTTCCATTGTTTTCACTGTATGTCAATTGAAAACGTTTGAGTGCCGTTGCGATGCCGATCAAGGAATTTGTGAGCTGTGTCTTTACTTTTTTTCGATCGGAAGACCGCTTATTTTTTTTCAATTTAAACGATTTATAAATCTTTTGGAAGTTTAGCGACGCATTTACATTATGGGTATTTGCATTTTGAATTGTGTTTACCATACCCAACACATTCCCAAACTCATCTTCAACCTCATTGAGTGCTTCCGATCCGCGCTGCCAATTGAAATCGGCTGAATAGCTATATGTACCATCAATGAAATTCAGCAACGGAACAAGACGAAACGGCAAGTTATATGTCATTCCTAAACGCTGACTAAACTGGTTGGGGTCGCCATCATCCCAAAAACCATCCCAGATATCTAATTCTTGATTCGCTTTTGTGTTATCCGTGTTATAGTTTCGAATGATGTTGTTGCTCGATGCTGTAAAATCAAAACGAAGCGATTTGGTCAGATTGTGATTAATAATAAAAATCCAATCAAACATGTATTTACGTTGTTGGAGTTTAGGCAACGCCAATTGGCTTCCTGCGTCAACACCTTCAAGATAGACTTCGCGAAATTGTTGACTATTAAAAGTGCGATTGATGTTGGCAGATAGGGAAACATTACTCGGAATCGGATTAAGGTTGATGGCACTTAACCACTGCAGATATTTCTTGGTATTGATAAATGGAATGTTTGAAAAGGGCTCAATCGAAAGTGGTTCAAAATCATATTGGTATCCCAAACTAAATCGTAAATTTTTAAAGCTATAATCTTCCATTTCGTAATCACTTCTACTTTCCTCATTGTAAGAGTAAGAAACGTCAAAATTTTCGAAGTCAAAAAAGTCTTTTCGTTGTTCGGGTCCACGTTGCTTACGCACACCAATGAGGTTGATGCTTTTACGTTGAGATTGACTCATCGCTTGACTGCGAATAGCGTCTTTATTTGCTTGGTCTTCGACAGCGTCCAAGCGGTCTTGTAGTTTAAGATCTTGATAAAAAGGATCGTATTCGGGCGTTATAAATTCCTCTGCAAAACTATAACTTAAAGGCAGTTGGACACCCCATTTTTCAGGAAGGAGTTGTCCCACGTTGATGTTGGTATTGATTCCATAGCCACGGATGTCTTCTTGGCTTCTTTGATTTGGAATCTGATCAATATTGCCAAAGCCTACCGTGGAAAGATTTCCGTTCAAGTTGATCGTGGCAAAATCCGCAATATTTGCGTCCATTTCTGCGACAGCTGCCCAACCTCCTTGTGTATCGATTTCTGCTAAACGAAGTTCGTTAAACCAAACCTCACCATGCAACAACTCTCCTGCTGTTTCGGATGGGTTTTTAATTCCGACCATTATGGTTCGTATCTGTCCCAGCGTTGGATTACCACGCACTGCGATTTTGTATTTTTTGTCTCCTGGCAGATCGCTGATTGCCGTAAACTCGTCGATAAGATTTACCTCCTCATCAAAATAGGTTGCTCCGACCAGACTGCGTTGTTGAATTGATTTGGCTTTGACAGCGGTAAGCAAATCTAAGGGGATATCAATCGAATTGCTGTCAGGTTGCCAGACTTCCTCAGCACTTAGGTTGTTGGACACTCCTTCTGTATAAGAACTTGGCTTGAGCGGGACTTCAATTTGGTAATAATTTTCGGTAAGATCGGTTCCAATTCGCAAAAACGCGACCATTCGTTTGTCATAATTTTCTTGCGTTCCGGAGCCAGGGAGCGGGGTTCTGTTGGTAATCGACTCGGCATGAACAAACATTTTAAGGCGTTTATATTGACGCATATCGATGTCAATGTTTTTATAAACCCCTTTCATGTCTTTGGGCTCAAGATCCTGTACTGTTAACGAAAGAGACTGTTCGTTTTGGCGAATTAGTGTATTGAAGTTATTGAGTTTTTCTCGTTCTATTCCTGTAGGTAGCTTATAGTTAATTGGAATACGATTTTCATTTTCAAGAATGTTAACCGTACTCACATCAAGCGATGTGTTGGTATAATTAATTTTATCCGCGTTGAGTGGCTGGCTAAATCTACTCCAATCACCACGTACCAGATCGAGTGTTCCAAAACGAAGCACAACTGGTTTGGTAAAACCCTTAAGCCACATGCGCATAAAGCGGACAGAGCGTAAATCGGACATGTTATTTACAGCTTCAAAATAAGGACGTAAAGCTGGGTTTTCATAGTATTCGGGAATGACCGGAATTTTAAATTGCAACCAACGAGAAGTCGTTTTTTCTCCATTTGCTAGTTCTACATTATTATTGATCCGAACATCAGCAATAAATGGATGTGAACCTGCTTCCATTTTTTTATGAATCGGAATGCGATACTCAAAATAACTGTCAATGGTATTCATTGTGTTATCCTTGTTCAAATCCTCAGCGTCAGGAACGGTATAGGATCCACGATTATTATTAGACACCTGCAGAATGGAATTTCCGTCTGTTCCGTTATAGCGTTTATATCGATTTAGGATGGAGCCATTTGCTTGTAAAAAATACTGATAATTATCTCCGGCTGGATCTCCATTTTCAACTGATAACTGACTGGAATAAACGAGACGCTCCTCGCTGTCTGAAAGTCCATCGAAACCAACATCTTGTCGTTCCCGATTGTCGCCGTTGGCGTCAAATGCATACACCAAAGACTGCGTTGCTGGTGTTCGCCCCCAGCCCGTTTCATAGGTCAATGCAAGACCGTCTATGCCAGGCAAACCGTTTTCATATTGCTTTCGTCCATCGCGCAAAACATCTTCTGAAATACTTCCAAGGTTAAAAATCAAGTCCCCCAAATTATCTTCTGTTAACTCTGGATTATCAGAAAAGGTGTCAAGCATCCAAAATTCAATATACTCCACATTAGATTGATCAAAATTGGTACTACTCAACGCTCTTGTAATTCCCGCCCAATTGGCAGATACATCATTTGAGAAAGAAGTGAGTTGATTGTTATTGTAGGGTCCTTTTTCGTTCGGATAAAAGGCAAGATCCATAGTGTACTGAACAGAAGTTTGACCTTGTATCAAGTCTTGTTGTGGAAAAATTTCGTTGATAAACACTCTTCGCACCTCGTCTTCTGAAAGGTCATTGTTTGAAATTTCTGAAGGACGCCGACTCGAATAAAAAATAGGATCAATTGTGTACCACGCCATTCTTGCACGGTGGTGGCCAGCGCTTAAGTCATCGATTGGTGCTTCCGCTCCAGAAACATTGGCAGCAGGCACGCTCGACAACGACCAAGACAGTGCGTCTCTTAAATCAATATTGCTCTGAGCTCCCTCAAAGTCATCAACATAGGTTGTTGCTTCTCCATTTAGCGCTGTTCCTTTTGGTGTGCGAGACATTAAATAGGCAATCTCTCCACGGAAAGAAACATTGGACATCACTTCGGTGTCGACATTGGGGAGTTTATTTGCCATACGTGTCAAAAACGGCACCTCAGTCGAGAAAGTGGTGCTCATACCGAGCATGGTATTATTGACTGGTTCAACTCCGTAATTTGCTTTTTGGGTAAGTGGCCGCTCACTCAAGTTCATGGCTGTGGCAGCAAGCAAGAATTTATCGCTGAATTTGTGTTCGGTATGAATTCCGGTAAATCGTTTGTTTTGTTGTCCGAAAAAAGAATTGCTTTCCGTAGACACTTCAATCGGCACATTAGAGTTTTGTAAATTTTCGTTTAGTATTGTAACGCGACCAAGCTGATAATTTACAGCGTAATCAACTCCCTCTTGGAGTAAGCGCCCTGAAGCAGTTACTCGCACCGATCCTCGAGGTACATTAAATGCTCCTAAGGAAATCCCTGAACCTCCGCCACTTGACTTATAACGTCCTTTTAATTGGAATTTGTTTTGGGCGGCATAGTCTAGCGCCTCCGACTTTGTTAACTGATACATTTCAGGAAAAACATACTTCTTTTGATTTGCATTAAATGTCGCTGCAATCGAATAATCCTCGGAAGAGTCAGACTTTAGTGTGTCAAACAAATAGCTTCCAAAAGGCTCTACTTTAGGGAAAATGATACGTCCATTTTCACGGTTAACTGTCACCCCTTCTACAAAATCAAAAAAACCGTCACCACCATCCTGAAGATCGTTGTAAACATTGAGTCGATCAACACCAAAAACGTTGAGTAAGACTTTACGGTCTAGGCCATCAGGCCAAATGTCAGCGGCTACCGGCTCAATGTAATTGATCGGAGATGGATCGGAATACAACAGATTAAATACAAAGCCTTCTTGCTCCAATTGGTATGCGCCAATGTTATAAATGTTTTTCATCATCAAATCCCAAACAGGCTGATCGACATTGGTGAGATTGCTACGTAAAAGCTTGACGACTAAGCTATTATTGAGAACTTGCTGGGCTTGTTGCCCACCTACTCCAGTGGCAGATGTAGATGGCACACCATCTCCGGCAAATTCACCCACCTGATAGGTCTCTCCCCCGATGGTGAATTGAAAAGCAACTGCCAAAATCTCGTCGTTGTTTAGCCTTTGCTTGAGTGAGACATAGCCCAACTGAGGATGAAAGTCGTAGTCGGTGAGTTCGAGTTTTCGGGCACTCTCCAAAACGGCATAGTCGATTCCTTCTTGTACCACATCAGACAAACTGCCAAAGCCATTTTTGGTTGTTGCAATATCACGAATCTCATTGGTCAAAATTCCTGTACCCAGCTGATCAGGATTCAGAAGATTAGCCCCATTGTCTGGATAACCACTCACACTAGTCGGAGTAAAAAAATTGCTTGCCAAATCGTCGAGTCGCACTTTTTCTGGGTTTGTTTCTCCCAAATCCTGTAGAGCTACAAGGTTTCTCACATTGTTGGTTTGTGCATTACGATTGGTCACCCATACCTCTAGTCGAGTAATTTGTACTGAAGTGTTGATGTAGGGATAAGTAGCAATCGCACGATCGTAGTTGTCACGAAAATATTGTGCTAAGAAAAAGTGTCTATCTTCTTCATAGTCAAGAGCAAAGAGTGAAAAATCCTCCAAATTACCATCGGAAGAAGTCATCATGCGTTGCGTTTGGGATCGCTGTTCGGAGACCAACGCAGAAATGTTTGTTTTTCCAAACTTGAGATCTGCCTTAACCCCAAATAGACTTTGCGCACCTGAAATTAGTGAACTGTTGAGTGGCATGCTCACGTTTCCGATTTCTAATTTTTGTATGATCCCGTCTTCATTTCCGCTATACCCGTCTTTTAAGCTTTTAATCTTATCGATGCCTCCCTTAAGTCGATCCACCTCGTTTTGTATGCGTCCAACGGCGCCAGAAACAGACGAAATTGCACTGCCTACACGCCCTTCTGAAGACTCTGCTATTTCCGAAACTGTCGGAGGAAAAAAATCGAGTTTAATCAGGTTTTGAAAGTCAAAAGTGGATTGGGTGTCATAGTTCGCATTGATACGAAAACGACTTCCGATATTCCCAACCAAACCAACACTAATACGCTGATCAAAATCAAATCCAAAACTACTTTGGTTTCTAGGAGAAAGCGCTGGATTTCCTGATTTTTGATAACGCATCCCAAAATCAATGTCGACTGATCCTTTCGGCACAATTTGAATCACCTGACTCCCAAATAATTTCTTAAAAAGGTCTGATTTCACATAGAGATCTGGTAGTAGGTTTTTTTGTTTTTCGGGGTCTTCGACATCGCCTGAAAGCAATTCTTGTTTGTCGTTGATATAGTTACGCGCTTCCATGCGCATCATTCGGTCGAGGTACTCTTTAGGGGTTAGTGTGAGTGGAGCATTGATATTAATTTCGCCCACTTTTACGGCATAGATGTACAAATCTAGATTAGGATCATAGGTGTATTCTTCTTTAAAAGAAGTTGGCAGATCCTTACTAGCAATATTTTGGATAGCCGGTGACAATTGAAGGCTATCGTTCTGAGCGAAAACAATCCCTGAAAACAAAAGAAAAACAACCAGTAAAATATACCTAGTTGAAATAAAACGCATAATACCTACAGTTTATTCAAAGCATTGCGGATAAGGCGTTCGACGCTCATATCAGAATCGACTCCAATGAGCTCGTCAAGCACTTTCACACATGCCTTAGTTTGATATCCCAAGACCACTAATGCAGATAACGCTTCTTCTTTGTTTGTATTGTTTATGGAAGTTGGAATTCCGGCATCGGCAACGATTCCCTGAATTTTGTCACGAAGTTCAATCACAACACGTTGGGCAGTTTTAGCACCAATTCCTTTAACCGATTGGATAATATCTACTTGTTCCGCTTGAATGGCCTGCCCAATTTCGATTGGGCTCAAAGATGATAGCATTGTACGGGCAGTGTTGGCGCCGATTCCCGAAATACCAATCAGCAGTCGAAACACCTGTCGCTCAAGATCTGTGCTAAAACCATATAGGGTATGTGCGTCCTCACGAACTTGAAGGTGTGTGAAGAGCTGAATGTTTTCGTCATCAGAAAGCTGGCCAAACGTAAATAAAGAAATGTTGACCAAATAGCCAACACCTTGACAGTCAATAACGACTGACGTTGGTGATTTTTCGACAAGACGTCCGCGAAGTTGTGTGATCATAAATGCTTCTCAAAAGTAATGATTATTTTGTCACCATAGCATTCGAGAAAGTGACTTATTTTAAAAATTGCAAATTTCGTTGCAAGCCCGAAAATTGGGTGCGTTGAACAGCACTTTTCTCAAACAGACGATTGAAAACGACTTCTGTGATTTCATGCCAATCGTTTTTGGTGAGGTTCATAAGTTCCGGGGAGGGTTCAAATTCGGGTTCTTGATGAGGCGTTGAAAAGCGGTTCCAAGGGCACACATCCTGACACACATCACAGCCAAATGCCCAGTTGTCAAATTTTCCCTTGACTTCTTGCGGGATTGCATCTTTGAGTTCAATCGTAAAGTGAGAAATACACTTGCTACCATCCACTTGATAGGGTGCTATGATTGCATCCGTAGGACAAGCATCAATACAAGCAGTGCAAGAGCCGCAGTGGTCTGTTACAGGAGTGTCCGCTTCTAAAGGCAAATCGATAATCAGTTCCGCAATAAAGAAAAAAGAACCTGTTTTCTTTGAAATCAAATTGGTGTGTTTTCCAAGCCATCCCAATCCGCCTTTTGCAGCCCATGCCTTGTCTAGAACTGGTGCGGAATCGACAAAGGCTCTTCCAGATACCTCTCCGATTTCTTCTTCAATACTATGCATCAGTTCTTTGAGTTTTTCCTTAACAACAAAGTGATAATCCTTGCCATAGGCATACTTTGATAACTTCGGTGCTTCTTTGTCAGATTGTTTGGCACTAGGATAGTAGTTGTAAAGAAGCGATACGACACTTTTTGCTCCAGGCACTAATTTTGTGGGGTCGAGGCGCTTATCAAAATTGCGCTCCATGTAGGTCATACTGCCATGATGACCCTGAGCAAGCCACTGCTCAAGGCGTGAGGCTTCATCTTCCAAAAACCCAGCTTTAGAAATACCACACGACAAAAAGCCAAGACGTTTGGCGTGTTCTTTAATTTGTTTGCTATGTAGCTCAGAGGCGTTCAAAACAAGCCGCCTTGCTGGCTTTCCTTTGACCGCCCAAGATGTTGGTAGGCAAGGTCTGTGACCTCACGTCCTCGAGGTGTGCGAACAATGAATCCTTGTTGAATGAGAAATGGTTCGTAAACTTCTTCTAATGTCTCTGCACTTTCGGAAACTGCTGTGGCTAGGGTGTTGATTCCAACTGGGCCGCCCTTAAATTTGTCCATCATAGTGGACAGAATTTTGTTGTCCATTTCGTCCAGACCGTGGGCATCTACATGTAAGGCTTCTAAGCCATATTTGGCGATTTTCATATCGATACTTCCGTCTCCTTTGATTTGCGCAAAGTCACGAATTCTACGCAGTAATGCGTTGGCAATTCGCGGCGTACCACGGCTACGTCCCGCAATTTCAATCGAGGCTTCATTGCTAATCGCAATATTGAGGATATTGGCACTGCGCGCTACAATGGTCGATAATACTTCGGTGGTGTAATAGTTCAATCGACAATTGATGCCAAAACGTGCACGCATTGGGGCAGTGAGCAAGCCCGATCGGGTGGTTGCCCCGATCAATGTAAAGGGGTTGAGGTTGATTTCGACCGTACGAGCATTTGGCCCCGACTCAATCATGATGTCGATTTTGTAGTCTTCCATGGCCGAGTAGAGATACTCTTCTACGATGGGACTTAAACGGTGGATTTCGTCGATGAATAAAACATCTCTGGATTCGAGGTTGGTGAGCAATCCTGCCAAATCACCCGGCTTATCCAGAACGGGTCCTGAGGTTACCTTTACCCCAACGCCCAACTCGTTGCCCAATATATGCGCCAAGGTGGTCTTCCCTAATCCCGGCGGACCGTGGAGCAGTGTATGGTCTAGGGCATCCTCCCGCTGATTGGCGGCTGCTACAAAAATCGATAGGTTGTCTAATACCTGTGGCTGACCCATAAAGTCGGCAAATTGCAATGGCCGCAACGCGCGATCAATGTCTTGGTCTTCTGGCGTGAAATGTCCCCCCTCGGGATCTAAGTGTTCGTTCATCCTTTCAAAGATAAGGGATAGTTGTTAGTTATTGACGTTCTCCAGAAGTTGATCAGAAATTGGCACAAAAAAACCCGCCAAATGGCGGGTTTTTCAATGCGTTAGTAATTGAAGCTGGGGTTAATGGTGTAATTCTTCTTCGCCTTTTTTGAGGGGAATGTGTTGCGGCACAAAGTCTTCTTTGTGACCTGGCTTAGAATAGTCATAAGCCCAACGATGTACTTCAGGAATGTCCCCCGCCCAGTTGCCGTGGAAGTGCTCAACGGGCGCAGTCCACTCAAGTGTATTTGATTTCCAAGGGTTCATTTCGGCATGTTTGCCATAGAACATGCTATGGATGAAATTGTAGAGAAAGACGATTTGTGCGGCTCCAGCAATGAGTGCAAAAATGGTGATCACGACGTTGATATCTGCCAAGTCGTCAAAGTATGGAAAGGCCGTATTGGAGTAGTATCGTCTTGGTAGTCCAGCCATACCAATAAAGTGCATGGGGAAAAAGACGCCGTAGGCACAAACGGCAGTAATCCAAAAGTGGATATACCCTAATTGTTTGTTGAGCATTCGTCCAAACATTTTAGGGAACCAGTGATACACGCCCGCAAAGAGTCCGTAAAGAGCAGATATTCCCATGACCAAGTGGAAGTGAGCCACGACAAAATAGGTGTCGTGCACGTTGATATCGAGTGTGCTATCACCCAAGATAATTCCTGTGAGTCCGCCAGTGATGAAGGTCGAAACCAGTCCAATGGAGAACAGCATGGCGGGATTGAGTTGGAGATTCCCTTTCCACAATGTTGTTATGTAGTTAAAGGCCTTTACCGCCGAAGGAATGGCAATCAATAGCGTTGTAAACGTAAATACAGATCCTAGGAATGGGTTCATACCAGAGATAAACATATGGTGCCCCCACACGATAGTCGATAAAAAGGCAATCGCCAAAATAGAAGCAACCATTGCGCGGTATCCAAAGATGGGTTTGCGTGCGTTGGTGGCCAGTACTTCAGAGGTGATTCCGAGAGCAGGCAACAAGACGATATATACTTCTGGGTGTCCGAGGAACCAGAAAAGGTGTTCAAACAGTACAGGTGATCCCCCTTGATAATGCAAAACCTCTCCTTGTATAAAGATATCGGAAAGGAAGAAAGATGTTCCAAAGCTGCGATCCATAATCAATAACAAAGCCGCGGAAAGCAATACTGGGAAAGAAACCACCCCAATAATAGCGGTTACAAAAAATGCCCATATTGTTAACGGAAGACGAGTCATGCTCATTCCTTTGGTTCGCAAGTTGATCACCGTTACGATGTAGTTTAGCGATCCCAAAAGCGAGGAGGTAATAAATATTGCCATGGACACTAGCCATAAGGTCATTCCAAGTCCTGATCCAGGTTGTGCTTGTGCAAGAGCACTTAGTGGAGGATATATCGTCCACCCGGCAGCTGCTGGTCCTGCTTCAACAAAAAGAGAAGCGAGCATGATCACACTGGACAGAAAAAACAACCAGTAGGAGACCATATTCAAAAAGCCAGAAGCCATATCACGGGCTCCAATCTGTAACGGAATTAAGAGGTTACTAAATGTACCACTGAGTCCTGCGGTGAGTACAAAAAATACCATGATCGTTCCGTGAATCGTCACTAATGCGAGATAGACATTAGGGTCCATCACCCCGTCAGGTGCCCATTTCCCAAGTGTTGACTCAAAAATGCCAAAAGACTGTTCTGGCCAAGCCAGCTGTAAACGAAAAAGCAATGACATCGCAATTCCCACAATTCCCATAATTAGTCCTGTGATAAGGTATTGTTTCGAGATCATCTTGTGATCTTGACTAAAAATGTATTTTGTTACAAATGTTTCCTTATGATGATGATGTGCGTCTGCTCCCATAGTGGCTTACTTTTTATTGAATGACTTGTGCGAAGGTGGATTGTTGCGCCAGCCATTTATTAAAATCTTTTTCTTCTTCTACTATAATTTTCATTTGCATATTGTAATGCGAGGCACCACAAATCTTATTACAAAGTAGTAAGTAATCAAACTGGTAGGGCTCCAGTGCTTCTTCACCATTGGCCATCAGCACTTGGCTTTTGTCATAGCGTATTTTATTAATTTTTTGCACTTTGGCTACCATATCAGGATTTTGTCTCATTTCCTCAGTAGTGGTTGTGGGAGTAAAAGCAAATTGAGTAATCATTCCCGGCACACAGTTCATCTGTGCACGGAAATGCGGCATATAGGCCGAATGAAGAACATCTTGCGATCTCATTTTAAAAATCACTTTACGACCAACCGGCAAGTGCAATTCTTGCACAACGATATCGTCCAGACCGTTCGGGTCTGCAGCATCAATCCCCACGAGATTAAGCCCATCAAAATCTTGTAAAAACCGAACATTTGCATCCCCCAACACATTGTCGGCACCAGCATACCGTGCTTTCCAGTTGAATTGCTGAGCGTAGAGTTCAACAACTAATGCGTCCTCATCTTCATCGATGTTCATGATGTTTGACCATGCGTATAAACCGTAAAGAATTAAAGCCGCCAAGACGATCACAGGGATAATTGTCCAGATGAATTCCAAACGATCGTTGTCGGCATAAAACAATGCCTTTATCCCTTTTCTTCCTCTGTATTTATAGGAAAAATAGTGTAGCAACGCTTGGGTAATGATTTGCACAAAGAAAATCAGTGCCATTGATATCCACATCAAGCGATCGTAGTCTTTTCCGTGTTCAGAGGCAGACTCGGGCAACAATACGTCTCCCCATGCCCAAAACGAATAGATCGTAATAAGATAGATAAACACCAAAAAGGCGAACATCATTTTTCCGTTCCAGTCATTGTCCTTTTCGTTAGCAATCTGACTGTCATCTACTTTCTGGTTGAGCTGCGCAACTTGAAAGATTTTAGTAATCTGCCAAATCGCAAGGCTCACTAAAATTAAAATCGTAATCGTTAACAATGTAGTCATGTATAAATTTCTTCAAAAAAATTAATAGACAAAATGTTCACTTTCTTTCACTAATGGATCTCCTTTGGGTTTCAGTGGCACTTTAGTCAAAGCCGAAAATACCACATAAATAAACAGTCCCGCAAATAGTAATACGCTGCCAATTTCTGACAAACCAAATGACCATTGATCTCCAACCGTTGCTGGCATAATCATATTGTAAACATCAATATAATGACCCAAAACTATCACAATACCCGCAATGATGATAAACCAGTTGTTTCGCTTGTAATCACTGTTCATCAAGATAAGTAATGGAAATACAAAGTTCATTACTACCATCCCAAAAAACAAGAAGTTATAATCTTCAATTCGTGTAATAAAATAGGTGACCTCTTCTGGGATGTTAGAATACCAAATCAACATAAATTGTGAGAACCATAGATAGGTCCAGAATACGCTAAATCCAAACATAAATTTACCCAAGTCATGAATGTGACTATCATTGACATCTTCTAAATACCCTCTTGACTTCAAATAGATTGTTATCATCGCAATAACAGTCACTGCCGTTACTATCATACTTGCAAAAACATACCATCCAAAAAGAGTACTAAACCAGTGTGGGTCAACGGACATAATCCAGTCCCAAGACATCATGGATTCTGTGACGATATAGAAAACCAAAAACCCAGCAGCAAGTCGGAAATTCTTTTTGTGATAGCTCACGCCGTTCTCACCATCTTGTGCCAATGAAAACTTTCTTGAATAGTATCGATACAAGTTCCAACCTGTGATATAGAACAAGGCACGCGCTAAGAAGAAAGGTACATTGAGATAGCTTTGTTTGTTCTGAATGATTTCGTCATGCGCTACGACATCTGCATCCATCCACACAAAAATATGGTTCAGGTGAAGGCCAGATAATACAAGCAACACAAATACGATAATAGTTCCAGGGAGTAGATAGGCGGTAATCCCTTCCATGACGCGGAACAATAAGATTGACCATCCTGCTTGTGCCGCACGCTGAATAGCATAAAAAGCCAAGGTGCCCAATGCAATCATCATAAAGAAAAGTGCAGCGACATACACTGCTGCCCAGGGTTTGTTTTGCAATTGATGCAAAAGATGTTCGTCATGACTGCTGTCATGTCCTTCTGCGTGTGTTTCATCATGCGTGTCAGCATGGGCATCATAACTGGCGTTATGGTTGTCGTGATATGTATCTTCTTTGTGATCAGCAGCGTGGCTATCGTGCGTAGTTACTGCATGACTATCATGACCGCCATGTGCGTCTGCAACCATTGCTTTTGCTTCTTCCACATTACTTGGAGCGGAAAGAAAACCAATCCCTAAAGCCAATGCGCCCACAACCATAAAGCTGAGAGATAGGAATTTTAGATTTTTAGAAAATGTATACATCGTTCTTACTTTGTTAATTCAGCTCTGAGTTGCAATACGTGTTGCGTTATTTGCCAACGTTCTGTTGCATTGATTAGACTTGCATGAGATCCCATTGCGTTTTTGCCATACATCAGTACGTGGTAAACGCTTCCTTCTGTGATGTCACGATCGGCATAGCTAGGTATGCCTAAAAACTTTTCGCGTTTCATCAATATTCCTTGCCCATCGCCTTTAGACCCATGACAAACCGCACAGTAAATCGCATAGAGTTGTTTCCCTTTAGCCAGGTGTTGGTCAGAATCTGCAAGGGGCGACAACAAGTCTGCTTTGGCTAATTCGTATCCTTCATTGGTGTTGGGATAGTCATAGGGCTGCCAACCTCTGGGAATGGAACCTTCAACGGGCAACTGCGCAGCAGTGCCATTGGCAAAAGGTGCTTCTCCATAAGTGTCATATCCAACCGATTCGTACATGTTTGGAAAATACTGATAGTTGGGTTTCGATGAATCAAAACATGACGTCAATGATAGCAGCAACAATCCGCTAAGGGTAAGGCTCAGTTTCTTTCTCATGATTCGCCGTTTTTTTCGTGAACTTTTACTTCGATTGCTCCTGTTTTTTTAAGAAACGTAACGAGTTTATTTTCATTATCTGAAATGGCAACTTCCATCAAAAACTTATCGTCTGTTGTGGACGGCATTGGGTTTTCGGCTTTTTTAAACGGCCAAAGTCTACTGCGGAGGTAGAACGTAATCACCATCAAGTGTGCTGCAAAGAAAATTGTCATTTCAAAAAGGACAGGCACAAAAGCAGGCACATTTTCTAGATAAGAAAAACTTGGTTTTCCGCCGATGTTTTGCGGCCAGTCTTCAATCATAATATGGTTGGTAAGCCAAATCGCCACTGATAAACCCAAACATCCAAACATAAAGGAAGCGATGGCGATACGCGTTGGTGCCAATCCCATGGCTTTGTCTAGACCGTGTACCGGAAACGGAGTGAATACTTCTTCGATATGATGATTGGCTGCCTTTACATCCTTGACGGCATGTAGCAACACATCATCATCATCATAAATGGCATGAATTACTTTATTACTCATTGCTCGTTGTTTTTTTGTATTTGTCTCCCGATGATTTCAAAATTGATTTTACCTCAGCTTGAGCGATCACAGGGAACGTTCGAGCATAGAGTAAAAACAATACAAAGAAGAAACCAATGGTTCCAATGAAAATTCCAATATCCACAAAAGTTGGAGAGAACATCGTCCAAGAAGATGGAAGATAATCGCGGTGGAGTGAAGTGACAATAATCACAAATCTCTCAAACCACATACCAATATTCACTACAATGGAGATGATAAAGGAGAACATAATACTTGTTCGTAATTTTTTGGACCACATAAACTGTGGAGAGAATACGTTACAGCTCATCATCGCCCAATATGCCCACCAGTAAGGGCCTGTTGCACGGTTCAGAAAGGCATATTGTTCGTATTCTACACCTGAATACCAAGCAATAAACAGCTCTGTGATATAGGCCACCCCAACGATTGATCCCGTAATCATAATGACAATATTCATCAATTCGATGTGTTGGATGGTAATATAGTTTTCAAGGTTGATCACTTTACGCATGATGATCAAAAGTGTTTGCACCATAGCAAATCCGGAGAAAATTGCCCCCGCAACAAAGTATGGTGGAAAAATGGTGGTATGCCAACCTGGGATAACCGAAGTAGCAAAGTCAAAAGATACGATGGTGTGAACCGATAGTACCAAAGGAGTTGCCAGTCCCGCCAAGACGAGAGAAACTTCTTCAAATCGTTGCCAGTCTTTTGCACGACCACTCCACCCAAAGCTTAATAAGCTATAGATTTTCTTTTGGAAAGGTTTAACTGCACGATCACGAATCATTGCAAAGTCAGGCAAAAGCCCTGTCCACCAAAACACAAGTGATACCGACAGATACGTAGAAATTGCAAATACATCCCATAGCAGTGGGGAGTTAAAGTTTACCCACAAGGACCCAAACTGATTGGGAATTGGGAGAACCCAGTAGGCCAACCAAGGGCGACCCATGTGAATAATCGGAAACAAACCGGCTTGAATAACCGAGAAAATGGTCATTGCTTCCGCAGAACGGTTAATGGCCATACGCCATTTTTGACGGAAGAGTAATAGAACGGCAGAAATCAACGTTCCTGCATGTCCAATTCCGACCCACCATACAAAGTTGGTGATATCCCATGCCCATCCGACAGTTTTGTTTAGACCCCATACCCCAACTCCTGTTGAGACAGTGTATATGATACAGCCTAGTCCCCATAAAAAGGCGACCAAGGCGATCCCAAATACAATCCACCATTGCTTATTGGCTTTCCCTTCAACGGGTGCAACAATATCAACAGTAACATCGTGGTAAGACTTATTACCAGTGACTAGAGGTTTTCGTATGGGTGCTTCGTAATGCGAGGCCATATGTTTTGGTTTATGATGTCTCTGTATTTCTAACTTTCGTTTGATATTGTACGTTGGGTTTTGTCCCCACGCTTTCCAATAAGTGATACATGCGGTCACTTTTCAATGTTTCGGCAACGCTGCTCGTTTCGTCATTGATGTCTCCAAAGGCAATTGCTCCGTTTGCACAAGCACTTGAGCAAGCTGTTTGGAATTCGCCATCAACGATCTCGCGAGCTTCCAGCTTTGCGTCCAAAATTGTTTTTTGTGTTTTTTGAATACACATAGAGCATTTTTCCATGACTCCTCTTGAGCGCACTACAACATCCGGGTTGAGTACCATACGACCCAAGTCGTTGTTCATGTAAAAATCAAACTCGTCATTATTATTATATAAGAACCAATTGAAACGTCTTACCTTATAAGGGCAGTTGTTTGCGCAATAACGTGTCCCTACACAACGGTTATATGCCATGTGGTTTTGCCCTTGACGACCGTGTGATGTTGCTGCCACCGGGCATACTGATTCACAAGGAGCATGGTTACAATGCTGACACATAATTGGTTGAAAAGTCACTTGCGGATTTTCAGAAGGCTCCTCAAGTGAAGTAAAGGTTGTGAGTGAGTCACCCAAACCATTGATTTCATCTACCGTTTGGTTGTCTCCCGCAAAGGTTTCTTCTGAAGAGTAGTACCGGTCAATTCGCAACCAATGCATGTCACGTGATTTACGAATTTCTCGCTTTCCGACAACGGGAACGTTGTTTTCTGCATGACAAGCAACAACACATGCGCCACAACCAGTACAAGCATTCAAATCAATCGATAAGTTGAAATGGTGTCCAACTGAACGATCGAACTCATCCCAAATATCAACTTCTGGTGATGTCACTGCTGTTTCGATGTGATTTTTACTCACCACAGGAATCGCATTGTAATGCGATCTGTCCTTCGTGTTAAAAATTTCGAGTGTGGTTTCCCTTACGATGTCTTCACGACCCATCAAGGTATTTTGTAATTGGGTACAAGCAAACTCATGCTTTCCAGTCACTGCTTCAATTGTAACAGGCTGTACATGAGAGAATTCGTTGTAAAGTGCATAAGCATTTACCCCGACTTGCATTTCAGATTTTAAACCCGCTTGTTTTCCATAACCAAAAGCCAATCCGAAAGTGCTTTTTGCCTGACCAGGCTGAATCAACACAGGAACCGTTAGTGATCTCTCACCAACTGTCACCTTCGCAAGTCCGCCATTTAGTGAACCATCAGATTGTGTCTCATTCCAAAGTCCCAAGCTTTCTGCGTCTGATTTTGATACCGTGAGGTAGTTGTCCCAAGTGACACGAGTAATTGGATCAGGTAATTCTTGTAACCAAGGGTTATTGGCTTGCTGACCATCTCCAAGTCCCGTTTTTGTGTATAAATTTAGGGTGAATCCGCTGACATTGGCTGCGCGAAGTTCACTAACCGCATCAGAGACGACATCGCTGTACTTGCTTTTTTTAGGGGATGCAGACTGAATGAAAAATCCATCATGCAATGCCTTATTCCACGATCCAGCCCCTAGAATATTTCCTTTCCAATAGGCAGTTAGGGCGTCGCGATATGACGTGTCCTTGCCTAACCAAGCTAGAACAACATCCTGAAATTGTTTTGTATCAAATAATGGGCGAATCGTTGGTTGTGTCAAACCATAGTGCCCTGATTTAAACGAGACATCACCCCATGATTCAAGGTAATGAGGTGTTGCTGCAACCCACTGTGTCTTGGAAGCTGTTTCGTCATTTTTCATGCTAAAAGCCATAGAAAACTTGGCCTTTGCTACACCCTCCGCAAATGTGTTTCCGTTTGGTAATGTATAAACGGGATTCACACCAACAGTGATGATTCCTTGCACTACTCCACTGTTGAGATCTGCAATCACATGACCTACTTCCGCAGCGTTCCCCTGTCGGAGTGTTGTGGTGTGTTGGGTGTCGACAACCTCACTTCGAAGTACTTCGTTAATCGCAAGGGCTACACGTTGTGCCGAAACGGTTGGAATTCCAGTGATAACAATTCCTTTTTTACCAGCCTTACGCAATTGTTTGGCCACGGTCTTTGCCATGTTCTGTGTCGCTTCGTCTGAAGTCGCCACGCCATTTGTCAATTCGGTGTATAAAGCCGCAAGAACTTGTTGTTGTTGACTCGCAGACATTGGCACACGTTTGTCAGCGCTTGCACCCGAAAGCGTCATATTGGCTTCAAACTGGAAGTGCTTGGACATCTTCGCTTTGCCATTTTCTTTCTTGGGAATACGTGTTTTTGCATAGCTAGGCCCATGACCCCCTCCTTGCCAGTCTCCTAAGAAATCTGCATCAAAAGAAACAATTGTTTCTGCTTTCGAAAAGTCATAGGTTGGTAGGACGCGTTGACCGTACGCTTGTGCAAAAGCATCAAGAGCATGGGACTCTGAAACCGCATCATAAACTACATGTTTGAGATTGCTATATTTTGCTTTCAACTCATCGATCAACTGTTGAGTTGAAGGGCTTGCAAAAGACTGTGTGAGAAGCACGACTTCTGCGCCATCGTCTTGCAAAGCATCAAGTTGTTGTCGAGTTTGCTCGATCAGTGTTTCCCAACTAATCGGACTACTAGACTGGGTGGGCCCTTGCAAACGTTGAGCGTCGTATAAAGAAAGTACAGATGCTTGCACACGTGCATTGGCGCTATACTGGACTGGTGCGTCTTTATTGTTTTCTATTTTGATTGGTCGTCCCTCACGGGTTTTTACCAATACACTAGCTACATCAAAACCATCAGCGATAGTGGTCGCATAGAAATTTGAAATTCCAGGCCGAATTTCTTCAGGCTGCACAACGTATGGAATGGATTTATAGACAGGTCCTTCACAAGCAGCCAATGAAGCGGCAGCAGTACTAAAACCTACATATTTAAGGAAGTCTCGACGGTTGGTTTTCGAGTCATTCAAGGTTTGTTCATCACCCAAAAACGCATCCTCTGGAAGTTTGTCCACAAACTCACGTCCTTTAAGGTCGTCGACAAACTCGTTGGCATTGTCTAACTCAACCGTACTTTTCCAATATTTCTTTTGGTTCATCATCGTTGTTCCAAATTAATAGTGACACTTTCCACACTCTAGACCACCCATTTGAGCGATTGTAAGCTTTTCGACACCATATTTTTTTGAGAGTTCTGCATGAATTTTTTCATAGTACTCATTATTCTCCAAATCAACATTGGTCTCTCTGTGACAGTCGATACACCATCCCATTGTCAGCGGAGAGTATTGATACAAAATTTCCATTTCTTCAACAGGACCATGGCACTTTTGACATTCAATACCAGCGACGTCAACGTGTTGTGCATGATTGAAGTATACAAAGTCTGGTAGGTTGTGAATACGAACCCACTTCACAGGTTGCGTCTCACCAGTATATTTTTGATTTTCTTCATCCCAACCCACGGCTTTGTATAGCTTTTTTATTTCGTTTGTGTAAAAAGCCTTGGTGTATCCTTTTTCTAAATCTTCTTCTCCGTTGTATTCAGCGATGTTCATGTGACAATTCATACAAACATTGAGAGAAGGAATACCAGAGTGTTTAGAAACACGAGCAGACGAGTGACAGTATTTACAATCAATCTCGTTAGCGCCAGCGTGAATTTTATGCGAATAATGGATTGGCTGAACAGGCATGTAACCTTGATCAACACCTACTTGCATGAGGTAACCATAAGCGAAATATGCACTAGAAAACAATAAGAAGATCACCGTTGCAAAGACAAGAAATGAGTTCTTTACATAGGCTTCCCAAAGTGGCGTTCGCTTGGATTTACTTGAGAGTTTTTCGATTTCGATTCCATTGGCAACAGCAAGCTTACGCAATGTTTTAGTCACTAAAAATAGCATCACAACCAAAACCACAAGCACTAATATCAACACGGACAACAACAACGTTGAATTTGCATCACTTGATCCAGTGGCTTGCGTTGCAACTGCTCCAGGAACAACAGCCGGTGCTGGAGGTGTGTAATCGGTATAAGCAATGATGTTATCGATATCTTCATTGCTCAACTGAGGAAATGCAGTCATCACAGACTTATTATATTCCTCATAAATCGCAACGGCCTGGGCATCACCCGACTTGACCATCGCCATTGAATTCTTAATCCATGAATACAACCATTCTTTGTCGTATTTTTCAGAAACACCAGCTAGCGCAGGACCAACCGCTCGTTTGTTCAACTTGTGACAAGCCGCACAATTCATGTTAAAAAGCGACTTCCCTTTCTGGACATCAGGCTCTTGAGCATGCGATGGAGTGGCTATGGTTATAGCCAACAATAAGGCAAATAAGATTCGAATCTGGGGAACATTTAGGCAAAAAAACCTGATCATGCTGAAGGAGTAAGTTTGCAAGGAAAATACCTTGTTTTGTTTGCATGCAAAATTAAGGCACAAAGCCCACTTTAAAAACTTTAGGTAAGGTGATTTCTAAATTTATATCTATTCTAAATTATATGCTCAATAAGCTCAATAACAGCTTTTTATGTGCATTTTGTTATTTGAGTATTAAACAAAAAAGGGAAAAAATTGCAGGAATTTATAAGCAACCTTTAATTTGCAGACTATGTTTAAATTCTCACGGTTTTGTTTTTTGTTTGTGATCATGCTCACAACTACCATTGTTGCTCAAGAAAATGAGTTGCGTCTAAAGACACCTCCTACTCTTGAGGAAGTGCTTGCACGCAAAATTGATTTGGACAAGAAAAGTTTGGCTAAAAATCAATATACAATACAGATTTATTCTGGAAATTATGATATGGCCAAAGTGTTTTTAGATTCCTTTGCACAAGCATTTCCTGATCAAACAGTAAAACTTAAATTTGAAACACCCAACTATAAGATTCGCGTGGGTCAATTTAGCTCACGATTAGAGGGTGTTGAAATATTCAATACGATCAAAGATAAATTTCCGCAAGCATTCATGCTAAAGCCCTAAGCTTTTACTTCAGCTTCTTTTTTACTGCGACTTCAATGTATGCCTCAAGTGTATCGCCAATTTTGATGTCATTGTAATCTTTGATTTGAAGTCCACAATCATAACCCTTGGTCACTTCTTTAACATCATCCTTAAATCGCTTTAGTGAAGCGAGCACTCCTGAGTAGACCACAACACCTTCGCGTACAATACGAATCATGGAATTACTAGTGATTTTTCCATCCATTACCATACACCCAGCAATGGTTCCAACACGTGAGATTTTAAAGGTTTCACGAATTTCAACATTCCCTAAAACCTCTTCTTTCATTTCAGGAGACAAGAGGCCTTCCATTGCATCTTTAAGATCATTAATGGCGTCATAGATAATAGAATAACTGCGCACATCAATCTCTTCTTTGTCGGCCAACTGTCGTGCTGTTCCCACAGGACGGACATTAAAGCCAACAATAATCGCATCAGATGCAGAGGCCAGTAAGACATCAGACTCAGTAATTGCACCAACTCCTTTGTGAATAATATTCACTTGAATTTCTTCCGTAGAGAGCTTTTGGAAAGAATCTGTTAATGCTTCAACAGATCCGTCCACGTCTCCTTTTAAAATAATATTGAGCTCTTTAAAATCACCCAATGCAATACGGCGACCGATTTCGTCTAACGTAATATGGCGTTGCGTTCTCACAGACTGCTCACGAACCAACTGGGTGCGTTTTGCAGCAATTTGTTTGGCTTCTTTTTCTTCTTCGAAGACATTGAATCTATCGCCTGCTGTAGGAGCGCCATCAAGTCCCAAAAGAGAGACTGGTGTCGACGGTCCAGCTTCAAAAACTTCCATACCACGTTCGTCTTGCATCGCACGTACTTTTCCGCTGTGTTGTCCCGCAAGTATGTAATCTCCAATACGTAGGGTTCCGGCTTGCACCAGAATAGTTGAAACGTAACCACGCCCTTTGTCCAAAAATGCCTCTACAACCGTTCCTTGCGCGGCTTTAGATGGATTTGCTTTTAACTCCAACAATTCGGCTTCTAACATTACTTTTTCAAGTAACTCTGAAATCCCTGTCCCCTCTTTGGCTGAAATGTCATGTGATTGGATCTTTCCACCCCAATCCTCAACAAGCAAATTCATGCCCGCAAGTCCTTCTTTGATTTTATCTGGATTTGCGTTTGGACTATCAATTTTATTGATTGCAAATACAATTGGCACAGAAGCTGCTTGCGCATGACTGATTGCTTCTTTTGTTTGCGGCATAATGTCATCATCAGCTGCTATAACAATAATGACCAAGTCTGTCACTTGTGTACCACGAGCACGCATAGCGGTAAATGCCTCGTGACCAGGGGTGTCTAAAAAGGTGATTTTTTGACCGTTTTCTAAAGAAACACTGTACGCACCAATGTGCTGGGTGATTCCTCCCGATTCATCGGCCGTTACTTTTGTTTTACGGATATAATCAAGTAAAGATGTTTTTCCATGATCGACATGCCCCATGACCGTTACGATTGGCGCACGTGGAATCAAATCTTTAGGATCGTCTTCTGGCTCCTCAATCGTTTCTTCGATATCGGCAGTGACAAACTCGACTTGGTATCCAAATTCTTCAGCAACAATTGACAAGGTTTCTGCATCCAAACGTTGGTTCATAGTCACCATGATCCCTAAAGTCATACAGGCAGAAATAATTTCTGTGGAAGTAATATCCATCATAGTAGCTACCTCACCTACCGTAACAAATTCTGTTACTTTAAGTAATTTGCTGTCCGCTTCTTGCTGTGCTAGATCTTCTTCTGATTTTTGACGGTGAGAGTCTCGTTTTTCGCGACGGTATTTTGCTCCTTTGGATTTGGTCGTTTTACCTTGCAATTTTTCGAGAGTTTCTCGAATTTGCTTTTGGATTTCTTCGTCGCTTGGCTCCTCGCGGGTTACAGGCTGATTTGGCCGCTTTGCTTTATTGTTCTTTTGACCAGGTCCAGAAGAATTGTTAGCGTTTTTTGTGATTCGTTTACGACGACGTTTACGGTCGTTATCCTGCGTCGTTTTAGAATCAGGTTTTTTCTCGAATTTTTTGAGGTCTATCTTGTCTCCAGCAATCTTTAACCCTGAAAGCTTTTTGTATTGTGTTGTTACTTTTTCGGTAATGGCTTCTGTGGGTTTGCTTTCCTCCTGAATAGGTTTTGGCTCCTCTTTTTTGACAGGTTTTTCAACCTTTTTTGGTTCAACTGCCTTAGTCGGTTCCTCTTTGACTGAAGCTGGCTTTTCAACTTTAGCAGCGGGTTTCGGCTCTTCTTTCTTTTTCTTGGGCTCCAAGTCAATCTTACCAACTTGACGTAAACCGGCTAGTTCGGTGCGCACGTGCACAACACGTGACTTTGCCTCTTGTTCTTCTTCTAAGCGCTGAAGCAATGCTTCTTTTTCTTTTCGTTTAACCTCGCCGACTTCTTCGGAGGCAACTCGTTTGGTTCGATCTGTCTGAAAAGAATCGACCAGCAACTGGTATTCCTTTTGTGAAATTTTTGACGTAGGACGTGCTTCCACCTCAAAACCATGCTCGGCCAAGTGGTCCACTGCACGATCCAATGAGATATTGAGCTCGCGGAGTACCTTGTTTATTCGTATGGTTTTTGATTCAGACATAAATCTTTTTCGTGTTCAAAAATAGACATTTCAAGCCGTTAACTCGAAAATTCTGCATTTAATATGTTACGTACCTCTACAATCGTTTCTTCCTCCAAGTCCGTTCGCTTTACCAAATCAGCAACATCTTGTTCCAGAACGCTCTTAGCTGTGTCTAGGCCTTGCTTTCTAAATTCCTCGATAATCCAGCCTTCGATTTCGTCAGAAAACTCAGTCAATTCGACATCTTCCTCAGCGCCTTCTCTATATACATCGATCTCATAACCAGTTAGTTGCCCAGCCAGTCGGATATTGAAACCTCCACGACCAATCGCCTTAGAAACCTCGGAAGGATCCATAAAGACCTCCACTGTTTTTTTCTCTTCGTCTATGGTCATGGAAGTAATTTTCGCAGGACTCAATGCTCGCGTAATCAACAGTTGATTGTTGTTTGTGAAGTTGATGACATCAATATTCTCATTGCCTAACTCACGAACAATTCCATGGATTCGTGATCCTTTCATACCTACACATGCTCCAACAGGATCAATTCGGTCGTCGTAGGAATCAACAGCTACTTTAGCTTTTTCTCCAGGAACGCGGACAACTTTTTTCACAGAAATCAATCCATCAAATACTTCAGGAATTTCTTGCTCAAATAGTTTTTCTAAAAACTTTGGCGCAGTTCGTGACATCACAATACTTGGTTTAGCACCTTTGAGTTCAACACTCTCAATGACCCCACGGACACTATCTCCTTTTCGGAAAAAATCTGATGGGATTTGGCGATCTTTAGGCAATACGATTTCATTTCCATCGTCGTCGATCAAAATTACCACACGACTTCTTACGTGATGCACCTCTGCCGTATAAATTTCATCAACGAGTTCAATAAATTGTTTGTAGATGATGGTGTTGTCGTGCTCATGAATACGAGCAATCAGGTTTTGACGAAGGGATAGGATCGAACGGCGACCCAAATGAGAGAGTTTTACTTCCTCCGAAACATCTTCACCAACTTCAAAGTCTGGTTCAATTTTTCGAGCTTCGGTGAGTTCAATTTCTTCATTTTCTTCCTCCACCTTACCATCTTCCACAACGACACGGTTGCGCCAGATCTCTAAATCACCTTTATCGGGGTTAATAATAATATCAAAATTATCATCTGTTCCGAATTTACGTTTTAGGGTGTTGCGAAACACCTCTTCCAAAATAGACATGAGGGTGACACGGTCAATGAGTTTGTCATCTTTAAATTCGGAGAACGATTCGATTAATGCGAGATTTTCCATTGCGTATTCTTACTTAAATTGAAGTTGTACAGTTGCTTTTACTATTTGATTGTATGGTACTTGCTGTTGCTTGACCACGGTATGCTTCCCTTTCCCAATTGGTTTTGGTTCGCGTGCTTTCCACTCAAGAGTGATTTGATCATCATCTGCTTGAGTAAGTGTCGCCTTAAGCTGTTTGTTGTCGGAAGTATGGATCGCCAGTTTCCGCCCAATGTTTTTGCGGTATTGACGTGCTATTTTCAGTGGGTGGGTTGCACCCGCTGAGCTTACTTCCAATGCAAAATCGTGAATCTCACGATCAAGCTGATGCTCAATATGTCGACTAACTTTTATGCATTGTTCCAAAGTCACACCATTATCTCCATCAATAGTAATCTGGACTCTTGACAGCTCATCAATATGAGCATCAATCAAGAACAGGTCTGGCTGAAGATAAAGCGCCTCTGTTAACAATACGTGTATGTTTTCCTTAAATTCCATATGTGTGTAATAAAAAAGAGGACTAAGTCCCCTTCCACAATTCGATGAAATAGGTCGCAAATATAGTATAATTTGTCGTTTGATTAAAATATATTAAATTTAATATTCCAAATCATTACATTAATGAAGTTAATTCCATATAATCCATATCCTGTAGATATTGAAATCGAAAATAATAGCTTTTCAAACCTTGGGATCGATACTAGCATCTGGTAAAATTGGTTGGATTCCCCTTTCCAACAATTCTTGTTGATTCTCATCAGAGACTTCCTGATTTTCTTGCGAAAATATATCATAGCTCACAATAGCAAGATTTAGAGTTTTGTGATCTTTGACAGTATTATCATGTACACTTACGTCTTTGGTTGCCAATATGATGATACCTGTGCCGAGTGGCGTTGCACTCACAATCGAACCTTTTACGGCGAAATTGGGCAAGTTATTATTTTTGGGAGTATAAACCACTGCAAGAACGATGACGATAATCCAAAAGAAATGTTTTTTTGACATGCTTAAGTAGGTTACAGGCAAATCAATTTGGTTATTATTCCTCACATGAGAAAGGGCTTAGGTAAAAATTTCATCATTTTCTAAAGAGTCATTACATTCGCAACTATGGAAGCTTATGCTAACGCCTTGTTGATTGCCATTCCCACCTTTGTGGTCTTACTGCTAACAGAGATCGCTTATGGTCAATGGAGCGGAAAGCAAACCTATGTGTTTATGGATACCATAGCAAGCTTAAGTTCTGGATTGACGAACATCCTTAAGGACACCCTAGGACTGGTTGTGATTTTGGTCTCCTACTCTTGGTTAAGCGCACAGTTGGCCATCACACATATCGATGCAGGGTTGTGGCTATATATTATCGCCTTTATCTGCATTGATTTTGCCTCTTATTGGTCACATCGATTGAATCATAAAATCAACTTTTTCTGGAATCAACACGTTATTCATCACAGTAGTGAAGAATTTAATATGGCTTGTGCGCTCCGTCAAAGCATTTCAAACATATTAGGCTATGGTGCCTTATTTTTGATCCCCGCTGCCATTCTCGGAATTCCAGAACAAGTTATTGCTGTATTAGCGCCGCTTCATCTTTTTGGACAGTTTTGGTATCACACCCAACACATTGGCAAGCTCGGATGGCTGGAGTACATAATCGTTACACCCTCACAACACCGAGTTCATCATGCCATAAACCCTATCTATATCGACAAAAATCTCAGTGCCATTTTTTGTGTGTGGGATCGGATGTTTGGCACTTTTCAAGAAGAACTCAAAGAAGAACCGCCTGTCTATGGTGTTCTCAAACCAGTCCAGTCTTGGAATCCGATCTGGATCAACTTTCAGCACTTATGGGGCTTACTCCAAGATGCTTGGAATACCAAAAATTGGGAAGACAAAATTAGTTTGTGGTTTCGCCCAACAGGTTGGCGACCCAAAGACGTTGCTCTATCACACCCTAAGTCGTTGATCACTGACGTACATCAACGTGATAAGTATCAACCAAAAGCGACTCAGTCATTGCAGTATTGGGCTTTGTTTCATTTGTTTGCAACCCTCACTTTACTGTTGCTGATGCTCTATCACTTTGAGTCACTCAACAACAATGAAATCATTGTGCTAGGATTCGCGCTTTTTGCTGCCATATTTGGCTACACTAGTGTGATGGATCGATATCGCTGGAGTTATGCATTTGAATGGATGCGTTTGTTAATCACCTTTTTTACGTTGAGTTTGGCTCTGGGCGTTTTGGTTCCATCAATCTACTGGGCTTGGATGGTCTATGTTGCTATGGCAAGTTTGAGCCTAGGTATATTACAATGGACAGGCAGCACAAACAATGTTCAAGCAGCATAAAAAAAACCCACTTTAAAAAGCGGGTTTCATTTGTTGGCCTACTAGGGCTCGAACCTAGACTCTTCTGAACCAAAATCAGACGTGTTGCCAGTTACACCATAGGCCATTGCGGTGCAAAAATAATATAAAGTTTGGAAAACCAATACTTTGATTTTGATTTCTGAACCCAAAGATTAATGTGTATTTTCGTAACGCCAAAAAAACATAGATGAATTTTCGAAATTGGAATCTTAGATTGGGGTGGTTTTCATTCGCCATTTCGCTTCTTACGTATCTGTTAACGGTCGAACCTACGGCAAGTTATTGGGACTGTAGTGAGTATATTGCTACTGCCGCAAAGCTTCAAGTTGGCCACCCGCCGGGAGCTCCATTTTTTCAAATGGTTGGTGCCGTTTTTGCCATTCTTGCACCTAGCGCGGACTATATTGCCCTTTCTGTAAACATGATGTCGGTGCTTGCAAGCGCCTTTACTATTTTGTTCCTCTTTTGGACAATCACGAACATTTCACGTCGCCTTGTGCGCGGGAAAGAAGATGACATGTACACCCAAATCCTTGTATTGGCTGCTGGGCTTGTCGGAGCATTGGGGTTTGCTTTTACCGATAGCTTTTGGTTTAACGCTGTAGAAGCTGAGGTTTACGCGATGGCGACTTGTATATTGTCCATTTTATTTTGGTTGGGTCTTCAATGGGAAGCCAACATGCACAAACCACGTGGTGACCGCTGGCTTGTCCTCATTGCATTTGTTGTGGGACTTTCGTTTGGCGTGCATTTTATGGGACTTTTGACCATTCCTGCCATTGGAATGCTCTACTATTTTAAAAATTACGAAAAGGTTAGTCTTAAGGGGTTCATTGTAGCCAACCTCTTATCTGTTGCTGTGCTTCTTTTTATTTTTAAACTCCTCTTGCCAAGCACCCTAACCTATTTTGGGTATGCCGAAGTATTTTTTGTCAATCAAATTGGCCTTCCGTTTCATTCGGGAACAATCGCAGCTGGGTTATCTCTTATTGTCTTTTTTGTTTATGCTCTTAAGCACACACAAAAAAAACATTGGGTCCAACTCAATACCTGTCTGCTCTGTATCCTTTTTGTACTGATTGGATTTTCATCATGGCTCATGCTACCTATTCGTGCAAATGCCAATACCGTAATCAATGAAAATGCACCCGCAGACGCAAGGGCGTTATTGGCTTACTACAACCTCGAACAATATCCAAAAACACATCTTTTTTATGGGCCAATGTTTACGGACATGTATGCTGGTCAAGACGAAAAAACACCCTATGTTGACGACAAGCCCAAATATGAAAAAGACGAAGCAACAGGTCGTTATGTGATTGTTAATGACTGGGAAAAAGCACGAATCAATACGAATAGTGAACACGAAGGTTTTTTACCCCGTATGTGGAGTACTGGAAACGCTGTGAACTACATGAACTATTACGGCACAGTTGACTTTGATGTCAAACCACAATTTAGAAACGAACAAGTCTTAGTTGAAAAAGTCAATGAGTTTATCGCAGAATGGAACGAGGGACGTGTCGATGTAGAAGAATATCACACCTTTTTGACCACCTATGCGACCTATTTAGATATTGAAAAACCATCCTTTTTTGAAAACCTCCGCTATATGTTTGACTTCCAAATGGGGTATATGTATTGGCGGTATTTCATGTGGAATTTTTCTGGGAGACAAAACGATATCCAAGGTAAATTAGATCCTATCAACGGCAATTGGCTCAGTGGTATTTCTTTTGTTGACAACTGGCGTTTGGGACCACAAGACATGCTTCCAAGTGAGCTCGAAAACAATAAGGGAAGAAATAAATATTATATGATTCCACTGCTCATGGGGATCCTCGGACTTGTGTTTTTATACAATAAGGACCCCAAAAGGTTTTGGGTCTTATTACTACTGTTTTTATTTACTGGTCTAGCGCTAAAAGTCTATCTGAATGAACGTGTATTTGAGCCTCGTGAGCGTGACTATGCGCTTGTGGGATCGTTTTATGCATACAGTATTTTCATTTCTTTGGGCGTTCTCGCACTTGGTCAGCGATTGCAAAAAATATTGCGTCCTCGCTTGGCCGTTCCACTAGTTGGTGTATTGAGTTTTCTTTGTGTTCCCGTTCTCCTAGCTTCTGAAAATTGGGACGACCACGATCGTTCAGGTCGTTATACAGCACAATCTACAGCAAAAGCATATTTGGACTCCATAGAAGAAGACGTTGATGCAATGATTTTTACCATTGGCGACAACGACACCTTTGCCCTATGGTATGCCCAAGAAATTGAAGGGTATCGGACCGATGTCCGGAGCATCAATACGCAGCTTTTGGCGACCGATTGGTATATTGATCAATTGAAACATCGCACTTATACCAGCTCACCAATTCCCTCACAACTCAGACACGATCAATATGCCGTTGGGACACGTGACTATATAAAATATGAGGCCTTACTGGATTCTGTAAGATGGTCGCTTAAAGACTTTATGCGTTGGGCGAGTAGCGATCAGCCACGAACACAGTACAAATATCTGCTTGATCAATATAATGTGGAGACTTCCGGTATTCCTAAAGCGACCCAAAAAATGGTGTACTATCCAACCAATAAGCTTCGGGTCCCTGTAAATAAGGAAAACGTTTTAAAAAGTGGAATTGTCAAAGCGGAAGATGCAGATTTGATCGTGGACTATATTGATATCGATCTACCTACATCAGGGTTGTACAAAAACCGTTTGATGATGCTGGATATTTTGAATAATAACGATTGGGAGCGACCCATCTATTTTACAGGGGGTAGCTATGATCCTAGTGAGTATTTTTGGATGAAAGAATATTTGCAGCTGGATGGTCTGGTTTATAAACTTGTGCCAATTAAAACACCTTCAAACCCAAACAATCCCTATCAAATGGGTCGTATAGATGCAGAGAAGATGTATTCAATTGTGATGAGTTGGGATTGGGGAAATTCAGATAATCCAGATATCTATCACGATCCCGAAACTCGAAAAAATAGCATTTCGTTTCGCTCTAACATTACGCGCTTGGCCAACGCTCTCATTGATGAAAAACAGATCGATAAAGCCATTGAAGTGCTTGACTTATCCATGGAAAAAATGCCAGTCGAAAGCTTTGGTTATTACAGCTTGGTCATCCCCATTGCTCGCGCCTACTACCGTGCCGGCGCCGAGGAAAAAGCCCGAGAAATTGTTTTTGAACTGAGCAAAGGTTATCAGGAATATATGCAGTACTATGCCCAATGGGATTCAGACGATCAATTAGCACTGATTGAAGAAATCGTTGGCAATGTGGAGCGCTATAAAAGCTTATTAACTGAAGTTGCAGAAACAAAAGACCATCAAACACTTGACGCACTTTATGAAAGCTTTTACACGTCTATTTTACCCTTTAGTTACATCTATGGAAAGTATGATTTCTATACAGAACTTAAACCATTTGTCTCTGCATTATATCAAGCCAATCGAAACGACCTAGCGCGTGAAATCGGCGGAAATATTGCACAACAATATGTGGACTTACTCGGTCGATTTATGACAATTCCCGAAGAACAGATCACCTATTTTGAAACCGAAATCGGAATTGAGATTGAGGCCTATCGCTCGCTACTTTCGACCATCAAAAGGCATGATGAGGATAGCAATCATGTACAGCAATTAGAAAAAGTGTTTGATGAAACTGTTGAGCAATTTACTTTTTTAATGAACTAAACAAAGTCTTTCATTAAAGATATAATTGTATTGGCATCTTGATCGCCGCTTTGGCGCCATACCATTTCCCCACCCTTATAAATCATCATAGTCGGTAGTCCTTTGACACGCAGCGCCTCTGCAAGTTTTGGATTTTTTTCTACATCAATTTTGATCACTTTTCCATGATCGCCCATAACAGCAGCCACATCCCGAAGAGTAGCATGCATTTCCGTTGCAGATTCATCCCACTCTGAATAAAAGTTGAGAAGAATCGGGATTTTAGCATCAATTAAATCACCAAATTTAGACATGATTTCACACGTTTTTGGATCAACAGTCAAGTATAAATATAGTATTTTGAAATATAAAGTGAGCCTTATACGCTCTTTTTCAATGTAATTACGCTGATTTCAGGCCATATTCCAAACCTCCCTGGATAGGCCAAAAAACCAAATCCACGATTTACATTTAGAAAGCGGTTGTTTTCCTTGTAAACACCTGCCCAGTATGGATAACGCCATTTTACAGGGCTCCATTTGATTAGACCTGGAATCTCAATACCAAACTGCATACCGTGGGTGTGTCCGCTCAACGTAAGTGGAATCCGAACATTCCCTTCTTTTACTTCAACTTGCCAGTGTGAAGGATCATGGCTCAAAAGAATTTTAAAGGCTTTTTGGTCAAGCCCAGAAAGTGCTGCATTGAGGTCCCCTGCTTTTTTAAAGCCTCCTGTTCCCCAGTTTTCAACACCCACAATCGCGAGTTGACTCCCTTCTTTTTCAAGAATAGCATGTTCATTGCGTAGCAACTGATAGCCCATTTCTTTTTGTAACCGAACTAAGTCAGTAAGATTGTCTGCCTTGGCAGCTTCTGAATCCCATGGATAATAATCTCCGTAATCGTGATTTCCTAAAACCGAATAAACGCCATTTTTGGCAGAAAGAGTTCCTAATATTTTTTTCCATGGCTCCAATTCCACAGCTCGGTTATTGACAATGTCACCCGTAAACACAATAACATCGGCTTCTTGCTTATTCACTAAATCGATCCCATATTGTACACGCGCACGGTTGTCAAAACTACCACAGTGAAAATCCGAAACCTGTGCGATCTGAAAGCCATCAAAGGCATCGGGCAAGTCGTCAAAAGTGAGAGTGTAACGCAATACCTTGTAGTTGTATTTTCCCTTAAAAATTCCGTACAAAAGGCCAAGAGTCGGCACCGCTGCAACGCCTAGAGCCAACTGACTGACAAACTTCCTTCGGGATGCCCAAACAGGTCCCATGTCGGGATTGAAAAAAGATATGATGGCACGGACAATGCGGAAAATATCCTCAGAAAACAAAAATAAAACCAGAAAGGATTGAAAGACAAAAAGCATGATGTATGCTCCGATGGCATAGGTGCGAAAAAACTCGTTTTCCACGCTAATCTCATTTGACAGCTGGTAATAAATAAAAGCAAGTGTCACTGCGCAAATGAGCCAGTAGGTTGGTAAAACCCAACGCCCGATCTGTAATGTTCGCAGGGCTTGACTTGCATAAAAGCTTGAGAGTAGGAAAAAAATTAAAAAGAAAATCCATCTTGTCATAGCGGCAAATATACAAGTGAAACTTGTTGCTTTTGTTATGCAAACATCAATTTGTGTTTATCCGAATAATAATCCTATTTTTGATCAACAACCATGACCAACGAAAAAAAGCTTTTCCTACTTGATGCATATGCCTTAATTTTTAGAGGATATTATGCTTTTATTAAAAATCCACGAATTAACTCCAAAGGCATGGACACCAGTGCCATTATGGGGTTTACCAATTCTCTAATCGATTTGATCAATCGTGAAAAGCCCGACTATCTCGCGGTAGCTTTTGATAAAGGAGGTTCCGCTGAACGATCTGACCTTTTTCCAGACTATAAAGCCAATCGATCAGAAACTCCGGAAGCAATAAAAATTGCTGTTCCCTACATTCATCAATTGCTCGAAGCTATGCATATTCCTATCATAGAAAAGGCAGGTTTTGAAGCCGATGACATTATAGGTACGCTCTCCAAGCAAGCGGAGAGACAGGGATTTGACGTTTATATGGTTACCCCCGATAAAGACTTTGCGCAACTTGTGTCCCCTCATATTTTTATGTATCGCCCATCACGAATGGGGAATGGTATCGAGATTTGGGGAGTGCCTGAAGTACAAGAAAAATTTGAAATTGAACGACCCGAACAAGTCATTGACTTTTTAGGAATGATGGGTGATTCGGTCGATAACATTCCGGGGCTTCCTGGTGTAGGCGAAAAAACCGCAAAGAAATTTTTGGCGCAATATGGCTCTATGGAAAAACTCCTTGAGAGCACCCATGAGCTAAAAGGAAAACTCAAGGAAAAAATTGAAGCCAACAAGGAATTGGGATTACTTTCTAAAAAATTGGCTCGTATAATCTTAGATGTACCAGTCACATTTGACGCTAAAAACTATGCCCTTGAGAAACCCGATCTTGAGAAAGTAAGCGTGATTTTTCAAGAGTTAGAGTTCCGCAGACTAACGGAGCGTTTTCAAAAGCTGTTTAGCGACACTGCCGTTAAAACCGACAGCCCAAAACCAAGTTCGAAAAACGAGGTGGCTCAACCCTTTGATTTGTTTCATCAGCCTGGTGCTGGAGAACTGCCAGTCAATGATACCTACAAAACATTAGCAACAACGTCTCACCTTTACCAAACTATCGAATCGGAACAGGAACAAGAACTATTACTTGAGTGGTTGCTCCAACAAGATTCGGTGTGCTTTGACACAGAAACTACAGGATTAGACGAACTCACTGCCGAGCTTGTCGGTATTGCTTTTAGCTGGAAAGAAGGCACTGGCTACTACCTCCCCTTTCCTGAAGATCGATTGGCTTGCGAAACAAAACTCGCCTATTTGAAACCTTTTTTCGAGAACTCGAAAATTGAAAAAGTTGGTCACAACCTCAAATATGATATCAAGGTGCTGCAGCAGTATGGGCTGGAAGTACAGGAGCCAATTTTTGACACTATGATTGCTCACTACCTGATCAATCCTGACATGCGCCACAATATGGATGTGTTGGCAGAAACCTATTTGGGATACAAACCACAACCCATTTCAGAGTTGATTGGCAAAAAGGGAATATACCAAGGCTCAATGCGCCATGTGCCCTTAGAAAAACAAAAAGAATATGCGGTAGAAGACGCTGACATTACCCTTCAACTCAAAAATCATTTTACCAAAGAGTTGGCGACACAAGAAGTCGTGGATTTATTTCATAAAATTGAACTTCCTCTAGTACGAGTTTTGGCATCTATGGAAAGTGCTGGGATTCGAATTGATGTTGATTACCTCAACGAGTTGGCAAAGCAATTTAAGGAAGAAACTCTTGTCCTCGAGGAACGCATCTACGAGCAAGCGGGTGTGCGTTTTAATTTGGCTTCTCCAAAACAGTTGGGTCCCATCCTCTTTGACAAACTCAAGCTCGTTGACAAACCAAAGAAGACCAAAACAGGGCAGTATTCTACAGCAGAAGATGTTCTTTCCTATTTGGCAAAAGATCATACTATCATTTCAGATATACTAGAATGGCGGTCCATAATAAAATTAAGTAATACCTATATTGAGGCACTCCCCCAGCAAGTGAATCCAAATAGCAATCGAGTGCATACGATTTATAATCAGGCGGTAGCAGCCACTGGTCGTTTGAGCAGCAACCATCCCAATCTTCAAAACATTCCTATTCGAACCAAGCGAGGTCGTTCTGTTCGTAAAGCATTTGTACCATGTGATGATGATCATGTGCTATTGGCAGCTGATTACTCCCAAATCGAACTTCGAGTGATTGCTTCTCTGAGCGGAGATACTGAAATGCAAGAGGCCTTTACAAAAGGAGAGGATATTCATGCGAGTACCGCAGCAAAAGTCTTTAACGTTTCTCTTGACGAAGTGACTCGTGAGCAGCGTGGTCAGGCAAAAACTGTGAATTTTGGAATCATCTATGGCGTTTCTGCCTTTGGGTTGAGCAACCAAACCAACTTGAGCCGCAGCGAGTCCAAGACCCTCATTGATGCCTACTACGAAACATATCCCCAACTCAAAGCATATATGCACCAACAGGTTGATTTTGCACGTGAAAACGGCTATGTAGAAACTGTATTGGGTCGTAGACGCTATTTAAAAGACATCAACTCACAAAATGCCGTGGTGCGTGGCGCTTCTGAACGAAATGCTGTGAACGCCCCAATTCAGGGAAGTGCAGCTGACATTATAAAAATAGCAATGCTTCGCATTCATAAAAAACTAGATCGTTTTTCCTCTAAAATGCTTCTTCAGGTACACGATGAACTTGTTTTTGATGCTAAAAAATCGGAGTTAGACGAGCTGAAAGCAATGATAAAAAACGAAATGGAACAGGCTTATTCCCTTAATGTACCTCTTGTTGTGGATGTTGGGACAGGAAACAATTGGCTCGAAGCACATTGATTTTATCTTTTTGGTTTGCTTTTTACTCCATTAATTGTACATTTGCAGCCCAATTTCAGTAAACAGAAATAATTGGGATCAACGTATTAAAGACAAAGTAGTGGATTCATTAAGTTATAAAACCGTCTCTATCAATAAGAAAAACGCCGACAAGCAGTGGGTCGTTGTTGATGCTGCGGATCAAGTTCTGGGACGATTTTCTTCAAAAGTAGCTAAGCTCTTACGCGGCAAATACAAGCCCAGCTTCACTCCACACGCAGACTGTGGTGACAATGTGATTGTGCTCAATGCTGAAAAAATTAAGCTCACTGGTGATAAATGGAACAATAAAACCTATATCCGTCACACGGGATATCCAGGGGGTCAACGTAGCCTGACTGCCTCCGAGATTCACGAAAAAGATTCAACACGCTTGGTCGAAAAGGCTGTGAAAGGGATGCTTCCTAAAAATAAATTAGGAGCCGAATTGTTCCGTAACCTCTATGTTGTTTCTGGTGCAGAGCATCCTTATGATGGTCAAAAACCTTCAGCTTTAAATATCAACGAATTAAATTAATATGAACGTTATTCATACCATTGGCCGTCGAAAAACTGCAATTGCTAGAGTTTTCCTTTCCGAAGGCAAAGGTGAAGTCACTATCAACAAGAAAGCTTTGCAAGCTTATTTTCCAACAGCGACGCACCAATACAAAATCAATCAACCATTTTCATTAACTGATACGTTGGGTAAATACAACCTCAATATCACTGTTACTGGTGGTGGTCCAACAGGTCAAGTTGAAGCGATTCGTTTGGCTATTTCTCGTGCTTTGTGCACAATTGACGAAGAGCACCGAACGGCCTTAAAGCCCGAAGGACTGCTTACTCGTGACCCAAGAATGGTCGAACGTAAAAAGTTTGGGCAGAAAAAGGCCCGTAAAAAATTCCAGTTCTCGAAACGTTAATCGTTTCATTGAGTTGGTAGATTACCAATAAGTTCATTAAATAGTGTATTAATTTGTTGCCATTAGTTTAGCATCTAAATGAGTAAGGCCGTAATCAATCGCCACTTGTTCATTGCTAATCAGGGAACGTAAACGAAAACAACAATGTCTAAAATAGAAGTCAAAGACTTACTAGAAGCAGGTGTCCACTTTGGACACCTCACAAGAAAATGGAATCCTAACATGGCGCCCTTCATTCACATGGAGCGCAACGGGATTCACATCATCAACCTTTACAAAACCGTCACTAAAATTGAAGAAGCCCAGCAGGCATTACATAAAATTGCTGCTTCTGGTCGCAAGATTTTGTTTGTAGCAACTAAAAAGCAAGCAAAGGATATCGTTTCAACAAAAGCTGGCGCGGTTAAAATGCCTTATATCACTGAGCGTTGGCCAGGTGGTATGCTCACCAATTTTGTTACGATCCGAAAAGCCGTTAAGAAAATGGCTGCCATCGATCGTATGAAAAGCGATGGAACCTTCAATACCTTATCTAAAAAGGAAAGATTGCAAGTCGACCGTATGCGTGCAAAACTCGAAAAGAACTTAGGTTCGATTTCGGAAATGACACGACTACCAGGTGCGTTATTTATCGTTGACATTCGTCGTGAACACATCGCGGTTCGTGAAGCACAAAAGCTGAACATTCCTATTTTCGCAATGGTTGACACCAATGCCGATCCACGTGAGGTTGAATACGCAATTCCTGCCAATGACGATGCTTCAAAATCAATTGATAAAGTTTTAGGATTGGTCACCGAAGCTGTTGCTACTGGACTCACTGAACGTAAAAAAGACCGTGACGAAGCTAATGCTGCTAGCTCAGAAGGAGAAGTTGTGCCGGAAGCTGCTGCTGCTGGCAAAACTGCAAAAGCAGATGCCCCAGCCGCTAAGAAAGAGGTTGCAAAAGAAGCACCCGCTGCCGAGCCTGTTGCTGAAGAAAAGGTCGACGTCGCTGCACCCGCAGCAGAAGAAGTTGCTGAGAAAGCTCCAGCGACTGAAGCGTCAGAAGACTTGAGTGGGAAAACAGTGACTGAACTCAAAGCACTAGCCAAAGCAGCTAGCGTTTCTGGATACAGTAAAATGAAAAAAGCAGAATTAATTGCGGTCTTGTCCGCCTAAAAAATTAAGTACAGATGTCAAAAATAAGTGCAGCTGATGTAAATAAGCTCCGTAAAGCTACAGGAGCAGGAATGATGGATTGTAAAAAAGCTCTCGTTGAAGCAGAAGGTAATTTTGAAACCGCTGTTGAGGTGCTTCGTAAAAAAGGTCAAAAGGTGGCAGCCAACCGTGCTGATCGTGATTCTTCGGAAGGTGCTGTGATTGCTAGAGTAAACGATAGTGCAACTGCTGGTGTGATTGTATCTGTCAACTGTGAGACGGACTTTGTTGCCAAAAATGAAAGCTATGTTTCGTTGGCAAACCAATTGGCAGATCTGGCACTTGGTCACGATAGTTTAGATAGCTTTTTAGCAGCTGACTTCAGTGGAATGACCGTTGCTGAAAAACTCACTGAGCAAACTGGTGTCATTGGAGAAAAAATCGAAATTGGTGGTTTTGAGCGTTTAGACGGTGCCTTTGTTGGTTCGTATATTCACGCAGGAAACAAAATTGCAACACTCACAAGTTTATCTGCTGTTGCAGATGGTGCTGCGGAAGCGGCAAAGAATGTTGCCATGCAAGCAGCTGCGATGAACCCCATCGCTCTAAACGAAGAGGGTGTGGATGCCGCAACGGTTGAGAAAGAAATTGAAATTGCCAAAGACCAACTCCGTCAGGAAGGAAAGCCCGAAGCAATGCTCGACAATATCGCTAAAGGAAAGCTAAAACGCTTTTTTAAAGATAATACCCTTGTCAATCAAGCGTATATCAAAGACAGTAAACAAAGCGTTGCGGACTATGTAAAATCAGTCGATGCCGGATTGACAGTCACTGGATTTAAACGCTTGGCGTTGGTGTAAATTCAAAAAAACAACTTTAAAAAACCTCGAATATTATCGAGGTTTTTTTTTGATCCTTACCCAAGGAGGTTTTTGGTTATATTTGCACAAACATCACCCATGCAATACAAACGTATTCTTTTAAAACTCAGTGGCGAAGCCCTCATGGGCGATCGCTCGCATGGGATTGACCCCGAACGTTTGGCGAATTACGCAAACGAAATTAAAACCGTTGTTGACCAAGGAGTTGAAGTTGCTATCGTCATTGGAGGTGGCAATATTTTTCGTGGAGTGGCAGGAGCAAGCAATGGCATGGATCGGGTACAAGGCGACTATATGGGCATGTTGGCAACTGTCATCAATGGGCTTGCTTTGCAAAGCGCTTTAGAAGACGCCGATGTGCAAACACGATTACAAACAGCAATCAAAATTGAGGCAATTGCAGAGCCTTACATCAAAAGACGTGCGGTGCGCCATTTGGAAAAAGGGCGTGTCGTCATTTTTGGTGCAGGCACTGGAAATCCATTTTTCACTACAGACTCTGCGGCTGTTCTTCGTGCAATTGAAGTCGATGCGGATGTGATCTTGAAAGGGACGAGAGTGGACGGGATTTATGATGCTGACCCAGAAAAAAATGAAGGTGCTATAAAATTTGATTCTATTAGCTTTAAAGATGTTCTCCAAAAAGGACTTAAGGTGATGGACACTACTGCCTTTACATTGAGTCAAGAAAACGACCTCCCCATTGTCGTGTTTGACATGAATACAGTTGGAAACTTGGAGCAAGTTGTCCAAGGAAAAAAAATCGGAACAACCGTAAATTAGATTTTATGGAAGAAATAACATTTATCATGGACATTGCCAAAGAGGCAATGGAAAAATCACTTGACCACCTCGACAAAGCTTTTGTCAATATCCGTGCTGGCAAAGCAAACCCAGCGATGCTGTCATCAGTTAAAATCGAATATTATGGTGCGCAAACGCCACTGAGTCAAGTCGCAAACATTAACACCCCCGACGCGCAAACCCTTTCTGTACAACCATGGGACAAAACACAAATTCCTGATATTGAGAAGGCAATACTTGTTGCCAACCTTGGTTTTAACCCGTCAAACAATGGTGAGTCGGTGATTATTAATATTCCACCACTGACCGAGGAAAGACGAAAGGACTTGGTGAAACTTGCAAAATCGGAAGCGGAAAATGCAAAGGTTGGGATTCGAAATTCTCGTAAAGACACAAATAATGAATTAAAAAAAATAGCTCTCTCAGAAGACCAATTGGGAAATGCTGAAGTCGATGTGCAGACCATGACCGACGGCTACATCAAAAAAGTTGACGAAAAATACACCTCAAAAGAAGACGAAATAATGACAGTTTAATAGTACTGTTGTTCGCATATTGCTATGATAAAATGGGTTACCACTCGATTTTGGAGCACAGTTGCTTCATTAATCCTTCGAAATAGAATTTTTTGCATATTACTGATAGTAGCCACCACCATTTTTTTGGGAATGCAGTGGAAAAACATGCGTTTTAGCTTTACCGAAGCTAGCTTACTTCCAGACAATCACCCTTTTAATGTCCAGTACCAATCTTTTGTAGATCGCTTTGGAGACGAAGGAAATCTCATTGTATTAGCCATTCAAGACTCAACACTCTTTACCGTTGACGGAATACGACAATGGGGTGAGCTCACCAAATCATTTGAGGGACTTGAAGCCGTTTCCTCGATTTCAGGAATTGGAAATTTAAAACAGCTCACGAAAAACAACAATCAACAAAGTTTTGGTATACAAAATATTCCCTATCAAAACGCTAAAAACCAAAAAGAGGTCGATTTGCTTCGCGAACAGCTCCTTGTCAAATCCCCTTTTTTACATGGTATTCTTATCAACCCCAAAACCGAAGTCTTTCAAACACTGATTGTCCTTAAAAAAGAAGTGGTCAATAGCAGAAATAGAGAACTCTTTGTGCAAAACCAGCTGATCCCTAAAATTCAAAATTTTGAAGACAATACGGGCTTTGATGTTCGTGTTTCGGGCATGCCATACATCCGCACAATCAATGCGGGAACCATATTGAGTGAAATTCGAATGTTTGTCATCGCAGCGGGCTTGGTGACCACCCTCATTTTTTTCTTGTTTTTCCGTTCCTATCGTGCCACTTTTATCTCCATGGTCGTTGTCGTGATTGGAGTGATGTGGGCATTTGGAATCTTGGGGCTACTCGGATTTGAAATTACGGTACTCACCGCACTTATTCCCCCCATTGTGATTGTGATTGGGGTTCCAAACTGTATTTTTCTCATAAACAAATACCAGCAAGAAGTCCAAAAACATGGGAATCAGGCACGTTCTTTACAGCGTGTGATTACTAAAATTGGAAACGCTACCCTAATGACAAATATGACCACAGCGTTGGGGTTTGCGACCTTTACCCTAACAAGTAGTAAACTTCTTATCGAGTTTGGTTTGGTTGCATCAATCAATATCATGCTTATTTTTATCTTGTCATTGTTTGTCATCCCAATCATTTACAGCTACATGAGTTTACCAAAGCAAAAGCATTTGGCTCATTTGAATCGTACATGGATGAACGGCTTCATTAATTGGATGGAGCGTGTGGTGCGTCACAAGCGAATCTCGGTCTACTTTATTTCAGTAATCGCTCTTATGATGAGTATTATTGGAATCTATCAAATCAAACTTTCGGGAACCATTATTGACGACCTACCCAAAAAGGCAAGTTTTTTTAAAGATATTCGCTTTTTTGAAGATCAGATGAGTGGGATCATGCCAGTTGAAGTCATGATTGATACTCGAAGAAAAAATGGGGCGACACAACTTTCGACTCTCAATAGGATCGAAAAATTAGCGACCTATGTTCGTGGCGTTCCTGAGCTATCGGAACCGTTGTCTATTGCCCATATCGTTAAATATAGCAAGCAAACCTATTACAACGGAAACCCGCTTTACTTTAAAATGCCTACTCGTCAAGAGTTTTCATTCATTGGCTCGTATGTAAAAAACAGTTTATCAGGCGGAGGAATTGCCGAAAGCTTGATCGATAGCACAGGGCAATACATTCGACTGTCTACAATGTTGAAAGATGTCAATACAGAGCGCATGGAAGAAATCGAAAGCGACCTACTACAAACCATTGCACAGCTTTTTCCTGAAGAAAAATATGATACCCAACTCACAGGGAAAGCGCTTGGTTATCTTAAAGGAACACGCTTTTTGGTGCGTAATTTGGTGGTTTCACTTTCCTTGGCAATCTTTTTGATTGCACTGTTTATGGCTTATACCTTTCGGTCCTTTCGCATGATCCTTATTTCGCTTATTCCCAATATCATTCCGTTAATACTCACTGCTGGCATGATGGGCTTTTTAGGAATCCCCATCAAGCCCTCGACCATTCTTGTTTTTAGTGTCGCATTTGGAATATCGGTCGATGACACTATCCACTTTTTGGTGAAATACCGCCAGGAACTCGAGACAAACAAATGGAAAATTAAAAAATCTGTTTACTTGGCACTTCGAGAAACAGGTGTCAGTATGTTTTACACCTCTATTGTGTTGTTTTTTGGGTTTTCTGTCTTTATGATTTCAAGTTATGGTGGAACAGTCGCTCTCGGCGGATTGGTTTCTGCTACCCTTCTTTTTGCGATGTTGGCCAATCTCATTTTGTTACCCTCCTTACTTTTATCACTGGAGGAAAGCATTGCCAACAAAAGAACCTTGAAAGAGCCACGTATTGATCTCCTCACAGACGATGAGGTATAGCATGCGCTTAATCCTTGTAAAATGAAGTATATTTACCTTTGAAAAATAAATCCATGAACACACAGAGCATTCACGATATATTCACTGGATCGTACCTGCTACAAGAAATTGTGCTTCACGGTTGGGTACGTACCTTTCGTGCCAATCGTTTCATCGCACTTAACGACGGCTCTACACTCGAAAATATACAATGTGTTGTTGACTTTGAACAAACCGAAGAAGACCTCCTGAAAAGAGTTACGACTGGTGCCGCTTTGCGTATCCAAGGCACACTGGTTAAAAGCCAGGGGAAAGGTCAAAAATATGAAGTCCAAGTAAGTAATATTGAGGTGCTTGGAGATTCTAATCCAGAGCTATACCCCATTCAACCAAAAAAACACTCCTTTGAATTTTTACGTGAAAATGCTCATTTGCGTGTGCGTACTTCGACATTTTCTGCTGTGATGCGTGTGCGTTCTGCGCTATCTTTCGCCGTTCACCAATATTTTCGTGAAGAAGGTTTTTATTATGTACACACGCCTATCATCACTGGCAGCGATGCTGAAGGAGCAGGTGAAATGTTTCGTGTGAGTGCATTGGATCCCAAAAATCCTCCTCAAAATAAAGATGGTGAAGTTGACTTTTCACAAGACTTTTTCGGAAAAGAGACCAACCTTACTGTCTCAGGGCAATTGGAAGCAGAAACCTACGCCATGGGCTTGGGCAAAGTGTATACTTTTGGGCCGACGTTTCGAGCAGAAAACTCCAATACCTCTCGACATTTGGCAGAGTTTTGGATGATTGAGCCTGAAGTTGCCTTTTTTAACCTTGACCAGAATATGGATTTGGCTGAGGACTTTATAAAACACGTCCTTCGTTATGTGATGGAGCACTGCAAAAACGATTTGGATTTCTTGGATCACCGACTTGCTAATGAAGAAAAAACAAAACCACAATTGGAGCGTAGGTCCATGGGGCTTCTCGAACAAATCAATTTTATTTTAGACAACCAATTTATTCGTTTGTCCTATACAGAAGCGTTTGAAATATTACGCAATTCAAAACCCAACAAAAAGAAAAAATTCAAATATCCTATAGATGCTTGGGGTGTTGACCTGCAAAGCGAACACGAACGATATCTGGTTGAAAAACATTTCAAGTGTCCTGTCATTTTGTTTGATTATCCAGCGAGTATCAAGGCCTTTTATATGCGATTAAATGACGATGGGAAAACCGTTCGTGCGATGGATGTACTCTTCCCAGGAATTGGTGAAATCGTTGGTGGCGCCCAGCGTGAAGAACGACTAGAAGTTCTGAAAAAACGTATTGCTGATATGGAGATCGATGCCGAAGAACTCGACTGGTACTTGGATCTTCGCCGATTTGGAACAGCACCTCATGCGGGCTTTGGCCTTGGGTTTGAACGTTTGGTGCAGTTTGCAACAGGAATGTCTAATATTCGTGATGTTATTCCTTTTCCGCGAACCCCACAGAATGCCTCCTTCTAAAGCACTCTTTGTCTAATCACAAGTTTTTGTACCTTTAATGTTGATAACTGAAAGCTCTTATGCTCAAACAAGATCTTCATCTTAAGCTCTCGCAAAAGCTATCCCCCCAGCAGATTCAGTTGATGAAACTGATTCAGTTACCCACGCTATCTTTTGAGCAAAAACTCCAACGTGAACTCGAAGAAAATCCTGCACTAGAAGCCGGGAAAGAAGGCGCAGAAAATGAGGATCCCGACTTTCAGCAAGAAGAAGAGCGCGATGTGATTGATGCCGATGACATCAATATCGATGAATATTTGAGTGATGATGAAATCCCATCCTATCGTCTCAGTGCAAATAACTATAGCCCAGATGATGATGATAAACAAATTCCTTATGCCTCAGGAGTTAGTTTTACCCAATTTCTGATGGATCAAATGCGAACGTTTACTATTGATGAAAAAGAGAGTCAGATTGCTCGATTTTTGGTTGGAAGTATTGATGAAACGGGCTACATACGACGGACTCTACTGGACATTGTTGATGATCTTGCCTTTACTGAAAACCTATTCGTGGACGAATTCGAAGTTCGCAAGGTATTGGGGTTGGTGCAGCAGCTCGATCCAGCAGGAGTGGGTGCTCTTGATTTGCAAGACTGTTTGATGTTGCAATTGCAACGAAAAGAGCAAACTTCTAGCGTTGTCATCGCCAATGAAATGATAACATCCCACTTTACTTCCTTTTCCAAAAAACATTTTAGCAAACTCATGAGTGCACTTCAAATCGATGAAGAGCAACTAAAAGAAGCTATCAAAGAGATCGAAAAATTGAACCCAAAGCCTGGTGCTTCTTATGCTTCCTCTACCAAAATCAATAGCCATATTACCCCCGACTTCACAATCCTCATTGTAGAGGGTGAGTTGCAATTGAAACTCAATGGAAGGAATGCGCCTGAGCTACATGTTTCTTCTTCCTACAAAAACATGATGGCTGGCTACAAAGAGTCTAAAGTAAAAAATAAGGCACAGCAAGAAGCCGTGCTTTTTATCAAACAAAAATTAGATGCTGCCAAATGGTTTATCGATGCTGTTAAACAAAGAAACCATACATTATTGATTACCATGAATGCCATCCTCAATTATCAAAAAGAGTTCTTCTTAACAGGTGATGAGCAAAAAATAAGACCAATGGTGCTGCGTGATATTGCTTCGATTATTCAAATGGATATTTCTACGGTTTCTAGGGTGGCAAATAGTAAATATGTAGAAACGCCTTATGGAACACGCCTCATCAAATCTTTCTTTTCTGAAGGCGTGACTAATAGCCAAGGAGAAGATGTGTCTTCTATCGAAATTCGAAAAGCACTTGAAGACATTATAAACACTGAGGACAAGTCAAACCCATTAACAGACGAACAACTCAAAGAAGCACTTCATCAAAAAGGATATCCTGTTGCCCGTCGGACCGTTGCAAAGTATAGAGATATTATTGGCGCACCCGTTGCTCGACTACGCAAAAAACTCTAAGGAGTCATCTGCTTAATGCTCTTTTCCAAATCAAATTGTGGAGCCCATCCCCAGTGATCCCTAGCAAATTGATCTTGAATTGTTCTTGGCCATGACTCAGCAATTTGTTGGCGATAATCAGGGGCATAATGGACCTCTGCGGGATAACCCATTTTATGCAATTGACTTTCTAGCATCGCAGGGGTAAGACTAAATCCCATAATGTTATAGGAATGTGCACGCTCCTGATTAGATAAATTTGACTCCATCAATTGTTCGATTGCAATAACCACATCATCAATATAAATCATTGGTAATTCAGTTTGTGGCGCTAAAAAACAAGTATAATCCTTTCCATTTTTAACAGCTTGCACCATCTCCACAGCATAGTCAGTTGTTCCTCCTCCGGCAGGGTCAGAAGACAAGACACCAGGTAAACGAAGAGAGCGAATATCCAAATTGAATTTTTGGTGATAATAGATCATCAATTTTTCACATGCGAGCTTGGATACGCCATACATCGTTAGTGGATTCATATCTGCCTGTTGTGGGGCATTTATTGGATTTTTATCTTCTCCATATACCGCTATTGAACTAGGCCAAAATACACGCTGAACTTTATGCTTTATTGCCAACTCTACGGTCACTTGAAAAGAGTTAACATTAACATGCCAAGATTGAAAAGGGTTTTTTTCTCCTTTGGCAGATAAAATTGCTGCTAAATGATAAATACAATCAATTTTGTGTTGAACAATCAGTTCCTCTAATCGGTTTGTATCCAATGCATTCACACATTCAAAATCCACGTCTATTTCCTCTTTGGGCGCATTGATGTCTGTAGCTAATATATAGGTGTCTGACCGTTTTGATAAAACTCTAATTAGGGAAACTCCTAATTGGCCTAACGCTCCAGTAATTAATATTCTTTGTTTTATCATGTAAGTTTTGGATTAGTTTTTGTAAAATTAAGGGGTCTAAAATAAACTCAAATGTACAAATCTATAAAAACACGCCTGCAACAAGAGTTAAAAGAAATTCACAGTAGTGGTCGTTATAAGAGTGAAGAGATCATTCTTTCCCCTCAAGATTCTCAAGTACGAGTGACTGGAAATAAAGACCTGCTCAATCTCTGTGCAAACAATTACCTGGGTTTAGCAAATCATCCTAAATTGCTTCACGCAGCCCAAAAAAAGATCAGCTCACACGGTCTTGGTATGGCTTCCGTTCGTTTTATCTGTGGCACTCAGGATATTCATAAAATTCTTGAAGAAAAAATTGCAAGCTTTCTCGGGACTGAGGATGCTATTCTATACGCTGCCGCCTTTGATGCTAATGGCGGGCTGTTCGAGCCGCTTTTTGGTCCAGATGATGCCATCATCAGCGACGAACTTAATCATGCCTCAATCATTGATGGAGTTCGCTTATGTAAAGCAAAAAGATTTAGGTATCGTAACAATGACATGGAGGATTTAGAGAAACAACTAAAGGCTGCTAAAAACTGTCGTTCCAAAATTATTGTAACTGATGGTGTCTTTTCTATGGATGGTACGATTGCCCAGCTCGATAAAATCTGTGATCTGGCCGATCAATATGACGCAATGGTCATGTCTGATGAATGTCATGCAACAGGTGTCATCGGCTCAACTGGTCGTGGCACTCACGAAGCCAAAGGGGTCATGGGTCGAGTCGATATCCTAACAGGGACATTTGGCAAAGCACTTGGTGGCGGATCGGGGGGATTTACCTGTGGTCCAAAAGAAGTCATCGATTTATTGAGACAAACCTCTAGACCCTATTTGTTTTCCAATACACTTGCCCCTGCCTTAGTCGGTGCTTCGATAACCGCTTTAGAATTGCTGGAACAAGACGTTCAATTCCTAGAGCAACTTACTGAAAACACACGATATTTTAGGTCAGCAATGGAAGAAGCTGGCTTTGATATTGTTGCGGGAACCCATCCCATTATCCCTATAATGCTCTATGACGACCATTTGACGCAAGCCATGGCGGGCCATCTTATAAAAGAAAATATTTTTGTCGTTGGTTTTTCTTTTCCTGTAGTTCCTAAAGGAAAGGCACGAATTCGTGTGCAGATGTCGGCAGCACTGAGAAAATCTCAACTTGAAAAAGCGATATCAAGCTTTATTAAGGTAGGAAAAAAGCTGGGTGTACTCTAATCGGCTATTGGTAGGCCGTGTAAAATATCTCTAGCTGCAAACGCAAATCAGGGTTTGTGTGGTTTGGCCCAGCAAGAATAACTCCTAGGGGCGAAGAGATTGCCGATTGAGGTACTTCAAGTTCTGGCTGTACGACTTCAGTGCTTTGAATGTTGAGGTAATCGCTGCTCACACAAAGTCCAAGTTGGATATTTTCATAATCATCAGCCTGACGAATCAATTTGCTCAAGTGTTCCGTAATAACAAACTTATAAGAAATTACCTCCCCTGCTTCATTATATTGGGCAAGTCCTCCAAATGTTGTTTTAACCTGATCAGGATGCGATCCCGATGTGCCATCGATAATATAATCTTCTAAAGGGGTGGATTCGTCAGCGTCAAAAAGATAAAGGCGACTCGGAAGTTCTGACAACCCTAGATCAGCAACTTTTTGTTGATCCACATAAAAAGTGAGATTGGCTTCGTTAATTAACCAAGGGTTGGATTGTAACTCCGTCAATTGTGATTGCCCCTCAGCTCCTGCAAATAGATCGATATATGAAACTACACCCAATCCTCCTTTGAGGTAGATATATTGGCCATCATCTTGACCACGTAATGCATTTTGTACTTCTAATGCTGGCTCATCTTGTGCAATCGAATTGAACTGCACACCACTCAAGCCCAAAGTATATGTTGATGAACTATCTTCAACAACATAATCACTTGGATTGGCAGTATCTCCGTCTTCAATTAAAACCAATTTCTTGAAGTCGTATTCGATTTTGATTTGCCCAGCTACAAAATTGAGTTGCATCAGCAATGGATTTGAATTGTTTTGAATACTGATGACCAGTCCATTGAAGTATTCTTGAAAATCGTTATTATCGAATAGCACTGATTCACCTTCTCTTTCAAAAAGTTTTTGTTGAAAATAGGAAGGCTCTAAAGGGATGCGAACACGCGGAGCTAATCGCTCTCCAACCAAAGTTGATTCATCAACATCTTCTGTTTCGGGGTCATCTTCGTTATAAAACACCAGCTCGTCAAAGGATAAATTGATTTTATCGTCATAAAGGACGTTTGAGGTAAAGCCCTCTTGTTCCAAGTCGATGTTGGAATAAAAAGATCTGATGGATTGGAAGTTGTCGTCAGGATCAAGCAGTGGTAAAAAATAGCTGAGTTCTTTTACTTGAAAATGCACTTCTTGTGATGAATCACCAAATAAAAACTCGATTTCATAATTGTTTGCATCGGCATCTGGGTTAATGGTGTCGGTATCCTCACCGTCGTTGATGCCGTCACCATCTGTGTCTGCTTTGAGGGGGTCAAAGTTTACAGACATTGATTCTTGAATATCCGTTAGACCGTCACCATCTGAATCACTTTCCTTGTCGTCTGGATCAATGTCAAATATGTCTATGACACCATCACCATCACTGTCACGTTGATTGGTATAAAAAGGCAACTCCAACCAGACATTTTTTACTGTTTCTTCTTCGTTATGTGGGTTTATATTAGTGTCTTCAGTACTGGTTCCTTCTTCCTCGTTTTCAGCGCTCATTAGACCAAATATTCCCGATGATGAAAGAGGTAAACTCAGCTGTGTTGTAACGCTTGCCGTTGTTGTTCCAAAAACGGGATCTTGGTATTGACCGAGATAAAGAAAAGATAAATCATCTGTACGAATGACTTCGATACGCTCATGTTGTACACCAACCAAAGCGGTCTGTTTTTCAATAACAAATGTATCAGTGGGAAGTAATGAAGCATCAACATCACTGAATTCTTTGTTACAGGACGTAAATAGAAAAATGCCAACAAATGCGAGTAAGCTGGAAAACCTGACGTTCATATATCTCAAGTGAGAATTTGGTTTGTATAAAAATCATTGTATTGATCTTCAAAATCTTCCGTTTCAACAAAGTCTAACAGAGGTTTTTTTGAAGATAATATCTCTTTTTTGATGGCTTTATCAATGTCCTTATCTGCAATTATAAGTCCATCTGAGTGACGAATTGCATTTTTTGCAAGTGCCGTGAAATCTGGGACTGCGAGATCTTTCGTGTGTTCGGCATCAATGCCATCAAAATCTAATTTTTTGATCAAATCTTTGGAAAGAGGCTGGTCAAAGGGTGAACCAAAGAAAGAGGATACGATTTTGGTGTTGGCCAATATCGGTTCATCGGCATAGTAATGTTTGCAATACAAGGGCATGAGTAACGAAATCCAACCTTGTACATGGATAACATCTGGTGACCAATTGAGTTTTTTCACTGTTTCGATAACCCCTTTGGCAAAAAAGATAGCACGCTCGTCATTGTCTGGATAGAGGTTTCCTTCTTCATCGGTAGACAGCTGTCTCCCTTTGAAGTAATCCTCGTTATCAATAAAATACACTTGCATACGCTCCTTGGGAATAGAAGCCACTTTTATGATTAAGGGCACATCAATATCATTAATCACCAGATTCATTCCAGACAAGCGAATGACTTCATGTAATTGGTGACGGCGTTCATTAATCATGCCATATTTTGGAATGAAAATACGCGTTTGACCTCCCAATTCATTGACCTTTTTTGGAACCTCGAAGGTCATATTGGACAAATTTGTTTCTGGAAGATAGGGTACTACCTCAGAGGATACGAACAAGACTTTCTTTTCTGTCATAGAACCCAAATATTATTCTTTTCGGCGTACACAAAATTACTAAATTTATGCCGAAGTTTGTCCATAATTCCTTACAGAAGCTGTTAAACTTTTGCTAAATGCCTAAAGTCGTCTCCATAAAAGAGCTCCGTCTCTTTCAAAACGAAAATGCATCCAACCATAGCTGGGGCTTGGTTCCGACCATGGGATCATTGCATGAAGGGCATCTTTCAATCATCAAAAAATCTGTTTCCGAAAACCTCATCACCTTTGTTACTATATTCGTTAACCCTACTCAATTTGATGATAAAAAAGATCTAGACAACTACCCTTCATCTGTTGAGAGCGATCTTGAGAAAATACATGCCATTGACCCTGCTATTTGTGTGTTTGTGCCCAAAGTCAGCAGCATTTATCCCGACGGAACAGCTTCAAAGAAGTATGAGCTTAAAGAACTTGACAAGACAATGGAAGGACAAAATCGCCCTGGTCACTTTGACGGGGTTGCCACTGTTGTGCAACGACTTTTTGAGCTTATCCAACCTGATGTCGCATACTTTGGTCAAAAAGACTTTCAGCAGCTTCAAATTGTTTCGCTGATTGGGAAATCAATGAATATTCAAATTTCTAGCGTCCCGACCGTGCGGGAGGCCAATGGACTTGCGATGAGTTCACGCAACAATAGACTCTCTATTGAACTGCGAAATGAAGCTCAGTTAATTTATCAAGTTTTAAAGATGTCAAAAGAGAAATTTTTGATCCATTCCATATCAGAAATCAAAATATTAATTGGCAATATGTTTGATCAATCGCCCGCATTTGTTCTAGAATATTTTGAGATTGCAGATGAAAGCACCTTAAAAATTGCAGATGAAAAGCAAAAAAACACGACTTATCGCGCTTTCATTGCTGTAAAGGTAGGCGGGATAAGGCTAATCGATAATTTGTCACTCAATTGAGTATATTTGCCGCATGACAATAGAGGTTCTAAAATCTAAAATTCATCGTGTAACAGTTACTGGTGCAGATTTGGACTATGTCGGGAGCATTACGATCGACCCTGTGTTGATGAAGGCTGCTGATTTGATTTCAGGGGAAAAAGTTCAAGTCGTCAACATAAATAACGGAGAACGCCTGGAAACCTATGTGATTAAAGGCTTGCAAAACAGTGGCGAGATTACACTCAATGGACCTGCTGCCCGCAAAGTGCAAAAAGGAGATGTCATCATCATCATCAGCTATGCGCAAATGACAATAGAAGAAGCGACAAAATTTAAGCCCACTATTGTCTTCCCTGATACCGAAACCAATACCATAAGCTAGTTTTGCCCAAATCATTAAGTAAACTACTCAAAATCATATTGCCTTTAGGGTTAGGATTGTTTCTGATCTATTATTCGTTTCACTCAACGACCGAAGAACAAAGAGTTTTAATATGGTCATATGTGCAACAAGCCCATCCACTACCAATCTTTATTTCTATTCTTTTTGGTGTTTTAAGCCACCTTTCTCGTGCGTACCGTTGGCGATTTTTACTTGCTCCTCTTGGCTACAAACCTCGTTTTATCAATCTCACGTGTTCTGTTTTGATTGCCTATTTATCTAATTTAGGCGTCCCCCGATCTGGTGAAATCCTGCGTGTTTCTGTGTTATCCGCCTATGAAAAAATCCCTTTCCCCAAAGGGTTTGGCACTGTAATCAGTGAACGAATCATTGATTTGCTGATGCTCCTCATTCTTATATTTACCGGATTTCTGTTGGGAAACGACTGGGTAGAATCCCAACTTGATAGCTCGACGGCTCTACTGACAACTTTTGTGATCGTTCTTGGCGTCGTTACTTTTTTGATTGTGTCCCCATTTTTTGTAAACACCCAAAAATTTCCTTTTTTAGCTCGTCTAAAGTCCTTTTTTAAAGAACTTTACCAAGGTATTATTTCGATACGATCGCTGCCTAATGCTTTTGCTTTCTGGACGCACACTCTTTTTATTTGGGTCATGTATATATTGATGTTTTGGGTAGTTAAATTTGCTCTTCCAGGTGCCGAGCATCTTGGTTTTGAAGCCATTTTACTTGCTTTTATTGCAGGTGGCTTGTCCATCACCATGACTAATGGTGGGATTGGGCTTTACCCTCTCGCAGTAGCCGCTGTGTTTAGCCACTATGAATTGTCTTATGAATTGGCACTTGCATATGGTTGGATTACGTGGACAATCCAAACCATTATGATCCTTCTTTTTGGTGGTCTATCTTTTGCTATCCTACCAATAGTCAACCGAAAAAAATAAGTATCTTTCGGAAGAAGATGGCGAAAGTAAAAACAGCTTTTTTTTGCAAGAATTGTGGGACGCAATACAGCAAGTGGCAAGGACAATGTCATGCTTGTAAAGAATGGAACACAATCGCGGAGGAAGTGTTGCAAAATCCCAAAACCAAAAACTGGAATCCTTCTCCAGCTACTCAAAACGCTACGCCCGTCCCAATTCATGAAGTATCTGAAAATCAACAACCTCGATTGCGAACAGGTGACTCTGAATTGGATCGTGTCTTGGGCGGAGGCATTGTGCCAGGGTCATTGGTTTTGCTCGCTGGAGAACCAGGTGTTGGAAAATCAACCCTACTCCTCCAACTTGCCTTACAAGTCAAGTATCCAACGCTCTATGTGTCGGGAGAAGAAAGCTTGACCCAAATCAAGTTGAGAAGCAATCGGATGGAAGAGGAAAACGAACATTGTTATTTACTCAACGAAACCAATGTTGAGCAAATCCTAGTTCAAGTCAATAAGCTCAAACCAAAGCTTTTGATTGTTGATTCTGTTCAAACTCTTCAAACCGATGTCATCGATAGTGGAGCAGGAAGTGTTTCACAAGTGCGTGAATGTACTTCCGCGCTTCAACGCTTTGCCAAGCAAATGCATATTCCCGTGCTACTTGTTGGTCACATTACCAAAGATGGAATGATCGCAGGGCCAAAGATTTTAGAACACATGGTTGATGTGGTTTTGCACTTTGAAGGGGATCGTAACTATATGTACCGTATTCTACGAACTCCCAAAAACCGATTTGGATCAACGGCAGAACTCGGAATCTATGAGATGCAGTCCAAAGGACTTCGTATTGTTCAGAATCCAAGTGAGTTGCTTATTTCGACCAATAGCAGTCAGTTGAGTGGTCACGCCATTGCTGCAACACTAGAAGGAATGCGACCCATGTTAATTGAATGTCAAGCACTTGTAAGCTCAGCGGTCTATGGCACTCCTCAACGAAGCTCTACGGGCTTTAACGTTAAGAGACTCAACATGCTTTTGGCAGTATTGGAAAAACGAGCTGGATTTAAATTAGGCGCAAAAGATGTATTCCTCAATTTGGCAGGTGGTATCCGCATCGACGACCCCGCTCTTGACCTTGCAGTTGCAGCAGCTATTTTGTCGAGCAGCTTGGATGTTGCTATACCCGAAAAATATTGTTTTGCTGCTGAAGTTGGGTTATCTGGAGAGCTGCGCAATGTGCCACGTATCGAACAGCGTATTCAAGAAGCCGAAAAACTGGGCTTTACAACCCTCGTCGTTGCCCAAAAAAACACCATGCCCGCAAGCAAACTCAAAGTAATTGCGCTTGATAATATTCGTGACTTGGTCGAACTGCTCTTTTAAGGCGCAGGATTTGGTATTCGGCTATGCACCGCATTGATTTCATCTAGGATTTCTTCTGACAAGCTTACAGCAGCTGATGCGATATTCTCTTTGAGTTGAGCCATTGTTGTTGCGCCAATGATATTCGAAGTCACAAACGGTCGGTCGGTAACAAATGCGAGGGATAATGTTGCCAGAGATAGTTTATGTCTTTCGGCAATCTCGGCATATGCTTCGGTTGCTTCGAGGGACTCTTCACTGTTGTAGCGTGCCATTCTGGGGAATAATTTCAGTCGACTCTTTTCAGGTAGTTTTCCGCCACGATACTTTCCTGAAAGCACCCCAAAAGCCATGGGAGAATAGGCCAATAAACCCAACTGTTCACGGTGTGAAACCTCCGCATTTCCCACCTCAAACGTGCGATTGAGAAGCGAATATGGGTTTTGGATTGTCTTCATCCGGGGTAAGTTTTTGAATTGACACAGCGCGAGGTATTTCATTGCGCCCCAAGGCGTTTCATTTGACAGTCCAATGTGTCGAATTTTTCCATCTTGAATTAGTCCATCTAGCGTTTCTAAAATTTGTTCAAAATTCTCTTCCCATTGCTCATCTAGGTTTGGAGAATAATCTCGATTACCAAAAAAATTAGTTGAACGCTCAGGCCAGTGCAATTGAAACAGATCGATATAATCTGTTTTTAGTCGTTGTAAACTTCCCTCCAATGCTTCACGAATACTGTTGGGCGTAAAGCCAGAAGCACGAATATGAGCCGTATACGATCCGGGCCCCGCGATTTTGGTGGCAAGTACAACCTTGTCTCTATTTTTTCGAGCGGCAAACCAATCTCCCATAATGCGTTCGGTATCAGCATAAGTCTCCGCATTTGCAGGTACTGGATAAAGCTCTGCTGTATCAAAAAAATTAACGCCTTGGTCTAATGCATAATCCATTTGTTGAAAGCCCTCTGCGGCTGTGTTTTGATTGCCCCAAGTCATGGTACCTAAACAGATTTTACTCACACGGACATCCGAGTGAGGTAAAGTGGTATATTTCATAAATTCATATTCAAAGTGACGCCAACAGGACAGTGGTCAGAATGGACAGCTTGGGGAAGGATAAATGCTCTTTCAATATGTTTGGTTAGGGGCTCGGACACCATGGCATAGTCAATACGCCAACCCTTATTATTAGCACGGGCATTTGCTCGGTAGCTCCACCAACTGTAATTGTGTGGCTCTTCATTGAGATGACGAAACGAATCGGTAAAGCCTTGTTGCATAAACTGATCTATCCACGCACGTTCTTCAGGCAAAAAGCCGGATACTTTTGCATTACGCACGGGGTCATGGATGTCGATGGCTTCGTGACAAATATTGTAATCGCCACAAATCACGAGGTTGGGGTGGGTTTGCTTCAAGGTATTGATATAGGTTTGAAAATCATCCATGTAGGTAAACTTAAAGTCCAAACGTTCGGGGTTGGTCCCCGAAGGAAGGTATAGACTCATCACAGAAACGTTATCAAAATCGACACGGAGGTTGCGCCCTTCGCCGTCCATATAGTCAATGCCTGTGCCATAAACCACCTCGTTTGGTTTTTGCTTGCACAACACCGCTACCCCACTGTATCCTTTCTTTTCGGCGGGAAACCAATAATTGTGCATATAGCCCAGCCCTTCAAACACAGAGGCATCAAACTGATCAGGGTTGGCTTTGATCTCTTGCAAACACAGCACATCGGGTGAAGCAGCACCTAACCATTCTAAAAAGTCTTTACGCAAGGCAGCGCGAATACCGTTGACGTTATAGGAAATGATTTTCATGATTGCTAAAATACAAAGATGGTAAGACATGAGTTAAAAAAAAATGTTTGCCTTAAACTCATGTTTATCCCATTTCCAAATCATGAAAACCCTATGCCTACTGGCACTATCGCTTAGTTTATCGGCTTTTAAAGCCAACCTAAACTTCAAATGGTCAAACACGCGTCCGATGTTGAGTGTCAAATTTGGAAACATCCGATCCAAAAAATAGGTATAAAACTCCCAACTGGCACGATTATTGGACCATTAATAACACCTAAATCTTAGATTATGAAAACAACTTGCTTTACAATCCTCGCTTTATCCCTTACGTCATTTGGTTTTTCCCAAACCAGTTACGGCGATTTTATAGACGATTCCCCAAAAAATGAATTTCAAATCAATGCTTTGAATTTACTGATATTTAGCGCATTAGACTTGAGTTATGAACACATCATCAATGACGAATCGAGTCTTGGCGTGAGTATGCTGATTTCCTTGGATGGTACAGACCGGTTTGGCGATTATAGCAACCCCTATTATTATGAGGGCTTTACAATAAGTCCGTATTGTCGGATTTATTTTGGAAATAAACCCTTTGCTGGCTTTTTTGTCGAAACTTTTGTGATGTTTTCCAAAGGGCATTATGATTATTATTCATCGTATGACACAAATTATTATGACTGTCTGACTTTTGATGATTACTATTCAACGTATAAGTTAAAGCCCTTTACCGAACTGGGGATTGGCTTTGCTGTTGGGGCTAAGTTCCTGACAAGACGAAATTTTTCAGTTTCTATTCTTGGAGGTGTCGCTCGTAATTTCTTGACTTCACACGGGCCTGGTGTGGCTCCGAAAATAGGGATCAGTTTGGGACGGCGTTTTTTAAAAACCCTTTTGAAAAAATTGATTTTGTATCTTTGTTTAGAAATTAAACAATGAAAACACACCTCCTTTCAATTATTACCTTATTCCTTTTTGCGCCATTGTGCGCCCAAGAAGAAAGTGAAGAAAAAATAATTCAAGTTGAAATCGTCAAAAACTCTTCTTTTGAAGCCGCTGATACTTTTGGAAATAACGAGCTTAGAGTTAACTTTTTAGATTTACTTCTTTTCCCTGCATTTCATGGGTATTATGAAAGAATTATCGACGAAAATTCTAGCTATGGAACAGGACTATTTGTCAATTTTGGTGAAAGTTTAAGTTCTGATGTTGTTCAACGTCGTTTTGCAATTTCGCCATACTATAGGTTATACTTTTTAAATAGAAGAGATTATGGCACCAAGGGAATATTTGTGGAGGCATTTAGTTCGTTTGCCACTTCCAAAGATAATGATAGTAGTGACTACGATGAGCTTACAGACAGTTATATAGAAAGGGATAACATTTTTAGAGTTTCAATTGGGGTTACATTTGGAAGAAAATGGATTAGTCGATCTGGATATACCTATGAGCCTTTTTTTGGGGTTGGCAGATATTTGGATAATCAAGGTTCGAATGGAAGTAATCCCGAAGCGCATATTAGGTTTGGCCTCTCAATTGGCAAGAGATACTAAATTTAACTCGTTTAGAGTAACCAATTCTTGAGATTCAATTTTGTGTTCAGCAATTGGGGTAAATCTTTGACTGCCACCCGAACTTGCTCCATACAGTCCCTTTCTCGTAGAGTTACTGTTTGGTCTTCCAAGGTTTGGTGATCAACCGTTACACAATAAGGAGTCCCAAGTGCATCTTGTCGTCGGTATCGACGACCAACCGCATCTTTCTCGTCGTAAGCTGTGGAATAATCCCATTTTAGATCCGCAACCAAATCGCGGGCAAGCGCAGCTAAACCATCCTTTTTTACCAAAGGTAAAATCGCTACTTGTGTTGGTGCTAGTACTGCGGGTATACGAAGTACTGTTCTCGAACTTCCATCTTCAAGTTGTTCCTCTTGCAAACTGTTTGAAAGTACTGCCAAAAACATACGATCCAGTCCAATCGAAGTTTCTAAAACATAAGGCGTGTAACTATCGTTGCGTTCTGGATCAAAGTATTGTAATTTCTTTCCTGAGTGTTCCTCATGACTTCCAAGATCAAAATCTGTGCGAGAATGAATTCCTTCCAACTCTTTGAAACCAAACGGAAATTTAAATTCAATATCACAAGCGGCATCGGCATAATGCGCTAATTTTTCATGATCGTGAAAACGGTAATTCTCTTCGCCCATCCCCAAAGACAAGTGCCAATTGAGACGTGTTTTTTTCCAGTGTTCGTACCACTCTTTTTGGGTGCCCGGTGGTATAAAAAATTGCATTTCCATTTGCTCAAATTCTCGCATACGGAAAATAAACTGTCGTGCAACAATCTCGTTTCGGAATGCTTTACCTGTCTGAGCAATTCCAAAAGGAATTTTCATGCGCCCCGATTTTTGAACATTGAGAAAATTAACAAAAATCCCTTGTGCCGTTTCTGGTCGCAGAAACAAATCGGTTGCATGCTCTGCTGAAGCACCTAATTTGGTGCCAAACATCAGGTTGAATTGCTTAACATCTGTCCAGTTTTTAGACCCCGAAAACGGACAAACAATTTCCAACTCTTCAATCAATGCTTTGACATCGGCGAGGTCTTCTTTTTCCAAAGACTTGGCCATGCGTGAGCTAATTGCGTTTGCTTTTTCTTTGTAACCCGCTACACGTGGGTTGGTCGATTCGAACTGTTCACGGTCAAAAGTATCCCCAAAACGTTTTGCAGCTTTTTTGACTTCTTTTTCAATTTTTCCTTCCAATTTCGCGATGTAATCTTCAATCAACACATCGGCACGATAGCGTTTTTTGGAGTCTTTATTGTCAATCAAAGGATCGTTAAACGCGTCGACATGGCCTGATGCTTTCCAAGTCGTAGGATGCATGAAAATTGCAGCATCAAGGCCCACAATATTTTCATGGAGTTGAACCATTGATTTCCACCAATAATTGCGAATATTATTTTTGAGAAGTACTCCTTGTTGCCCATAATCATATACGGCACTAAGGCCATCATAGATATCACTGGAAGGGAATACGAATCCGTATTCTTTGGCGTGGGCTATTACTTTTTTAAACCGATCTGTTTCCGACATGTCGCAAAAATAAGGTTTCTTTTGTAAATTTAGATACAATTATACGCTCCATGATTGCTCTTTTACAGGACTTGCTAAATACCATTTTTTCCCAACCTACTGCATGGGGTGTGGCTGTATGGTTCCCCCAAACACCATACTCTGCCTATAATGTGAGCACCAACTTCCAAAAACCAACTATCACAATTCTCAACGCAATCCCCTATTTGAGATGATTCAAAAACTTGCTCCCATCCAACACGCAACCTCACTCTTCTTTTTTGAGCGAAGGGGTATTGTACAAGCTCTTGTTCATCAACTCAAATACATGGGGAAAGACCATCTCGGCGATTTCTTTGGTACAATGCTCGTCAAAGAACTTATTGATTCCCCATTTCAAAATTGCGATGTAGTGGTTCCCATTCCACTTCACAAAAAACGACAACACAAACGAGGATATAACCAAGTCACGGCGTTTGGACAGCAAATAGCAATGCAGCTCCGGCAGGAATATATCCCCAATCGTCTTGTAAGACACAAGGCAACAAGAACCTTGGTTCAACTAAATTCTGATCAGCGAATTGCACAAATGAAAGGTGCTTTTTCGGTCGTTTGTCCAACCCTTTTTGTGGGTAAACATATTCTATTGATCGATGATGTAGTCACCACTGGAACAACCCTGTCAGAAGCCATAAACTGTCTCTTGCAGATTGAAGGGATTCAGGTTTCGGTTGCCACCATTGCTTTTGCGAAACCACCCCTTCCTTAGTCCTGAAAATAGTCGTTACTTTGTAGTTCATGAAATACAGAAACACACTGTTTTTATTGGGTTTGTCTCTCCTCTTGTTTATGCAATGTGCCAAAAGAGGAAATCCAACCGGTGGCCCCAAAGATGAAATGCCACCAATCTTATTACGGGCAATTCCCAAACAAAACACAACCCAGTTCGATGCAGAGCGTGTTCGGTTATATTTTGATGAGTATGTCAAACTCAACAAACTCAAAAACCAATTAATCATTTCACCTCCACTTGACCCTTCTTCTTATATCATATCACCCCAAGGAACCGCAGCGAAATATGTAGAAATAAACATGAGTCCCGATTCGCTGCAAAAAAACACCACTTATAGCTTCAATTTTGGACAGAGTATTGTGGATAACAACGAAGGAAATCCCTTTTCTTACTTCCGTTATGTGTTTTCTACTGGCGATTATGTGGACTCACTGCAGGTACGCGGAACCATCGGAAATGCTTTTGGGCGCGAAACCAAAAATTTTGTGTCTGTCATGTTGTATGCGGTCGATAGCACCTATACCGATTCTGTGATTTACCAACGCCCACCAGATTACATCACCAACACCCTTGACAGTTTGGACGTTTTTGAGATTAGCAATGTGCGAGAAGGACGATACTTGCTTGTTGCACAAAAAGATATTGCCAACAATTACACTTTTGACCAAAGCGCAGATGAGATTGGTTTTGCACAGTCTTTTATTGACGTTCCAACAGATCGTTTGTTCCACTTAGACCTCTTTTTGGAAGAAACAGATTTTGCATTGGGAAGGGCTTTTCAGGCAGCTGAAAATCGAATTGGCCTCAGCTATTATGGAAACCCTAATGACTTGAAGGTTCGTCCCGTCGAGCTCGCCGATAGCGTGCAAACCATGCAATCCTATGACCTTGCTGCTGATTCTTTATATATATGGTACAAAAACCTAAAGGCAGATTCATTACAACTGGATATTAAACGAGATACCCTTAAAACAACATTGACACATACTTTTCGTTCGGCAGCTGCCGATTCGCTTGTGCTAAAACCCTCTATAACAAGTATTATGAATTTAGGGGAACTCTTGCAGATTGAAGCGTCAACTCCTATTACTCGCATTGACACATCTCAAATTGTGTTTATCGACAAAGACTCGCTTGCCGTGCCATTTGCGGTCACAATGGAACATCCACAACAAATGCATTTCGAATTTGATGTTTTGCCTAATGACATGTATAAGTTACAATTATTGCCTGGTGCATTAACAGATTTTTTTGAAGAGACAAACGATACGTTGCTCTTGTCCTTTCGCACCAAAAAACCTGTTGACTATGGCAGTGTTTACCTGCAACTCGTCGACATACCGAGTTTTCCAATTATTATAGAACTGACTGATGAAAATGAAAATGTTGTGCAAAGTATGGTAGTAACCGAACCGCAGCGTCGCTATATATTTTCGAATATTATCCCCAAAAAGTACTATGTACGAGTAATTATTGATGAAAACAAAAACGGAAAATGGGATGCAGGTCGTTTTCTAGACCGTCGACTTCCTGAGCCAGTTTTTCACTACGATGAGCTTCTCGATGTTCGCGCCAATTGGGAACTGCAAGAACAGTTTCAATTGAAATAGGAAGTATTGGCCGTAGTATTCCAAACAAATCGCTTACCCCTTCACGTTAGCCGAAAGGTACTCTCGATTCATTCGCGCAATATTCTCCAACGAAATTCCTTTTGGGCATTCCACCTCGCAAGCGCCGGTATTGGTGCAGTTTCCAAAGCCTTCTTCGTCCATTTGCTTGACCATATTGAGCACACGATCTGTCGCCTCAACCTGACCCTGTGGGAGTAAAGCATACTGCGATACTTTGGCTGAAACAAACAGCATCGCAGACGCATTTTTGCAGGTCGCAACACAAGCTCCACAGCCAATACAAGTCGCCGCATCAAAAGCCTTGTCAGCATCTGCTTTTTCAATCGGAATGGCATTGGCGTCTTGTGTATTTCCTGATGTATTTACCGATATAAATCCTCCCGCATGTTGAATGCGATCAAAAGATGTACGGTCAACGACCAAGTCTTTTATGACGGGAAAGGGTTGCGCACGAAACGGTTCGATGTGTATTGTGTCGCCGTCCTTAAATTTTCGCATATGCAATTGGCAAGTTGTTACCAAGCGGTCTGGGCCATGTGCCTCGCCGTTGATAAACATTGAGCACGAACCACATACTCCCTCGCGGCAATCGTGGTCAAAAGCTACAGGATCGATACCCTGCTCCATCAATTGTTCGTTGAGAACATCCATCATTTCCAAAAAAGACATGTCTGGAGACACCCCGTCTAGTGAATAGGTTTGTAAGCTTCCTTTTGCGGTGGCATTTTCTTGCCGCCAAATTTTCAGTGTCAGTCTCATCATTATTTGTATGATCGTGTTTTCAGTTCGATATTCTCATAAGTAAGAGCTTCTTTATGCAACTTTGCTTTGCTCGGCTCGCCTTTGTGCTCCCATGCGGAAACAAAAGTGAAGTTATCATCGTCACGAAGGGCCTCACCTTCTGGTGTTTGGGATTCTTCACGGAAGTGGCCACCACAAGATTCCGAGCGCTCTAAGGCATCTTTAGCAAACAATTCTCCGAGTTCTAAAAAGTCCGCTACACGAAGTGCTTTCGCCAATGGTTCGTTAAATGAATTCGCTGTGCCAGGCACAAAAACATCCCTATAAAACTCTTCACGAAGAGCCTTAACTTGGGCTATTGCTTCTTCCAATTGTTTTTTGTTTCGGGACATTCCGCATTTGTTCCAAATGATCTTTCCGAGCTTACGGTGGAAATAGTCAACCGTTTTGGTTCCTTTGTTTGTGATAAAGGCATCAATTTGCGAGCGCACGCTTTGTTCCGCAGCGTCAAATTCTGGTGAGTCTGTTGAGATTTTACCTGTTCGAATATCATCGGCAAGATAATCTCCAATGGTATATGGGAGGACAAAGTATCCATCTGCCAATCCTTGCATTAATGCGGATGCCCCAAGTCGGTTGGCACCGTGGTCGGAAAAATTGGCTTCGCCAATGGCAAAACAACCAGGAATGGTTGTCATCAAATTATAATCCACCCATACGCCACCCATCGTATAGTGCACGGCTGGATAAATCATCATCGGCGTTTCGTAAGGGTTTTGATCTACAATCTTTTCATACATCTGGAAAAGGTTCCCATACTTGGCTTTAATCACATCTTTTCCCAGAGATTCGACAAGCTCTGAATCATTTTCGTCCAAGCCTTTAACATGTGCTTTTTCTTTACCATATCGATCAATGGCAGCAGCGAAATCTAAGAAAACGGCTTCTCCTGTTTTATTGACACCAAATCCCTCATCACAACGTTCTTTAGCCGCACGCGATGCTACATCACGAGGCACGAGATTTCCGAAAGCTGGATAGCGACGTTCGAGGTAATAATCACGGTCTTCCTCTGCTAAATCGGTAGGCTTCAGCCGTCCATCACGAATTGCCTTTGCATCTTCTTTCTTTTTTGGTACCCAAATACGACCATCATTGCGGAGAGATTCTGACATCAATGTCAATTTGGACTGATGATCTCCAGACACGGGAATACATGTGGGATGAATTTGTGTGAAACAAGGATTCGCAAAATATGCACCTTGTTTGTGTATTTTCCAAGCGGCTGTTACATTACTGCCCATCGCGTTGGTTGAGAGGTAAAACAGATTTCCGTATCCTCCAGAAGCAATAACGACAGCATGCGCTGCATGGCGTTCGATTTCCCCTGTGATAAGATTACGAGTGATAATCCCACGTGCTTTCCCATCTACTTTTACCAGGTCGAGCATTTCGTGACGGCTATACATTTTGATTTTACCCCGACCAATTTGTCGGTTCATCGCAGAATATGCCCCTAGCAAGAGTTGCTGACCTGTTTGCCCTTTGGCATAAAATGTTCTAGATACAAGTACCCCACCAAACGATCGGTTGTCGAGCAACCCTCCATAGTCACGTGCAAAGGGAACCCCCTGGGCAACACACTGGTCAATGATATTGGTTGAAACCTCAGCTAATCGGTGCACGTTTGCTTCTCTGGACCGGTAATCTCCTCCTTTTACGGTGTCATAAAACAAGCGGTGAATTGAGTCTCCATCCCCTTGATAGTTTTTCGCTGCGTTGATTCCTCCTTGCGCAGCAATAGAGTGTGCGCGACGTGGTGAGTCTTGAAAGCAAAATGCTTTCACGTTATAGCCGAGTTCGGCGAGGGTTGCGGCAGCGGAGCCTCCAGCTAGTCCTGTTCCAACGACAATCACATCAATCTGACGTTTGTTTGCAGGACTCACCAAGCGAATGTTATTTTTATGCGTCGTCCATTTATCAGCTAGTGGACCTTCAGGGATATGAGCATTTAGTTTGGTCATGTTAGTGATTTAAAAAATGAAATATAGCAATGAACGCAAAGCCAGCAGGAATTCCGATGGCATAAACTTTTCCAAGTGAATTGAGCACTGGCTTGTATTTGTTGTTAAAACCCATTGACTGAAAGGATGATGAAAATCCATGTGACAGGTGAAGCGCTAAAAAGAAAAACGAAATAACATAGAGGATAACTCTAGTGAGGTCCTCAAATTTGTGCACCAATTCTTCGTAGTATCGATTGGGATCTTCAGGCAAAACTTCGATGTATTTATAATTGATTTCTGGAACCCAAAAGTCATAGAAGTGCAAAGCCAAGAATGCCAATATTGTTGCGCCAGATATCAGCATATTACGTGACACCCAACTCGAATTGGCATTGCCTTTGTAAACAGCATAACGTGTTCCCCTTGCGCGGCGGTTTTGAATATCAAGCACAAAGCCCATTACAAAGTGAAAAATAACGCCAAATATCAAAATGGGTTGTAGAAGAAATTGTACGATTGGGTTGATGCCCATAAAATGGGAAAACTGATTAAAAATCTCTTCACTAAATACAGAAGTAATATTGATGGCGAAATGCTGTAGCAGAAAGAGTATCAAAAAGAGACCGGATAGGGCCATGGCCACCTTTCGCAAAATCGTAGAAGACAAGAGAACTCCCATAGTTTTTTTAACTAATTATTGATGCAAAATTAGGTGCTGAACGCTTGACGACCAAAGGATTTCGGCTATTTAATGCGATTTTATCAAGTTTATTGAAGATTGTATGTTCTTTTGGCAAAAATGTTCATTTGTCATCAAACAAACTACTCGATTTTCAAGGTTGTTTGAGGCTCGTCGTTCCATAACAATTGATAACTTCCTTTTGGTAGGTACACACGGCCATCGTCAGCAGGTTTAACTTCTGTTTTGTGCTTGCGAGAATATTTTTTAAGCGCCTTTTCCTGAATAACCAAATCATACGAAACCTGCTGAAGGCCTTTAGCAAGTTCTACCTCCTCTTCAAACAGGACAACATTTTTATCAGACACCAAATGCCAAGTGCCCACAGTTTGGTTTTTCGCAAAAAAAGTAAACCAAAAATCAGGCGTTTTTGCGTCATCCCAAGTCCTTCGTTTTTGCCCCCAACTCGTTTTATGTTTTTGGGGTTTTGGTGCAAGCACCGCCACCGCTTTGTTTGTTGCCGTTGGGAGTTCTTGCACAGCCTCAAGTTCAAGCAAATAAATGGATCGCCCATGCGTACCAACCAATAAATCGTTGTCTCGCTCCTGAACAAACAAATCGTGGACCGCCACTCTTGGAAAATCAGCGTCAAACATCTGCCAATTCTCCCCTTCATCGATACTCACAAACAGTCCATTGTCTGTTCCGACATATAAAATATCCTCATTCGTGTGGTCTTCGCGAATAACGTTTACGGCTGAAAGTGGTAAGTTGTTGGAAATCGAACGCCAATTTTTACCATAGTCATCTGAAGAGTATATATATGCTTTAAAATCATCCCAACGATACCCGTTCAAAGTGGCGTAGATTCGAGACTCATTGTGCTTTGAAAATTGCACGCGGCTCACCCATAAGTCTTGTGGTAAGTCATCGCTGATGCGTTGCCAAGCAGATCCCCCATCTGTTGTAAGATGAATTTGACCGTCGTCTGAACCCACAACAAGATGACCAAAATGGAATCGTGATTCGTCGATTGCTGACAATGTTCCGTATGGTACATTCCCTTCTTTCGCTCCTTTTGTCAAATCCTCTGAAATCGTTGTCCATTCATCCCCACGATTGAGTGATCGGTGGAGTTTATTGCTTCCAAAATACAAGATGTCATTGTTGTGTGGAGACAATAAGATCGGTGTTTGCCAATTGAACCGCAACGGTGCCTCGCCCAACTTGTGTTTGGGTTGGATATAAGTGCGCTTCTTTGTCTCACGATTGATCCTGAAGTAGTTTCCAAACTGATAGCCGGTGTAAACGATGTTTGCGTTGTTTTTATCGACTTGAATTTGCATTCCATCGCCACCCATAATCCCAGTCCAATTGTTGTGTCCTGACTGCTGCCATGCCACACTTTCACGACTTGTGTGTGCTGCTTCCCACACGCCATTGTCTTGTAAGCCGCCATACACGTGGTAAGGCGTTTGCTCATCTGCATAAACGGTGTAGAATTGTCCAACAGATGGCTGATTGGATTTCATCCAATTTTCACCACCATCATAGCTGATGTTAACGCCACCATCATTTCCATTGATTAGGTGTTTGGGGTTGCTTGGATTGATCCAAAGAGCATGATGATCGACATGCGCGTTGGGCGCATCAAGAGTCGTGAACGTTTCTCCTCCGTCAGATGAGGTCAGCATAGGTACACCGTAAATATAAATTCGGTCTACATTGGACGGAGTAATATGAATTTTTCCGAAATAATACCCGTAGCTGTAGTACAAATCGTCGAGGTAGTCGCTGTGGGTTTTTGTCCAGGTAATGCCCCAATCATCACTGCGAAATACTTGTGCCCCAATGACTGGTGTGTCAAATAAATCACTATTGGCATCGCTGAAGTATAGCGCTAGGTCGGAAGGTTTGAGCTTTCCATCACGAATTTCTGTTCGAATACTTTTAACAGTATGTTTTTTTGGAAAATTATTTTCTTTCAAAAATGCTGATAACAGTTCTTCGTCAATGGTAAAGAACCCTTCTAAAGAGATGGTTTCAAAATCATTTTTTGTGAGTTTTCTCTTTGTTTTTTCATCGTTTGGACGGCGGTCTTGATTGTCCATAATCACATATACAGTCTTGGCATTAAAGGCTGCTACTCCAATTCGACCGACTCCTACACCCTGAGGAAAGCCACTTTTGGGAGTGCTCATAAGGGTCCATGAAGATCCCGCGTCAGTGCTTTTATAGAGTCCTGATTTTTCGCCACTCCCTACAAAATCCCATGCTTTTCGGTCTTTTTCCCATGCGGAAGCGTATTGGATTTCGAAATTCTCGGGAGCAACGCTAATATCAATGATACCTGTTGTGTCGCCTATCGATAGTGTTTGTGTCCAAGTGATTCCCCCATTTGTGGTTTTGAAAATTCCACGCATGTCGTTTGGCGTATATAAATGACCCGTCACTCCTACAATAACCTCGTCAGGATTGTTGGGGTTGATTTCAATTTTTCCAATATGATGTGAGTCTGCCAAGCCCTTATGTTGCCAAGAAGCACCTTTATCTGTAGATTTGAGTATTCCGATTCCTGCATAGGATGAGCGAGAAGAGTTGTTTTCGCCAGTTCCCACATAAATCGTATGTGTTGGCCAGTGAACGGCGATATCTCCGATATTTTGTGTTGGGCTGTTGTCCATGACTGGGGTAAAAGTTGTTCCATTGTTGTTCGAATACCACAAGCCACCCGATGCATAGCCCACATAAAACTCATGTGGTGCGTCTGGATTTACGGCAAGATCGACAACCCGACCACTCATTACACTAGGTCCAATATTGACAAAGGGGAGTTTGCCAACTAGCGATTGAGATGTTATATGATCTAAAGTAAGTGTCGATTCAAGTAGGTCTTTGGACGTGGTAGCAGCGGGCTGAGCAAAAGCAACTACCACTCCAAAAATAAATAAAAGGTTCTTCATGGTGTTTATTTTACTGTGAAGATAAATTTTTTTTACTTTACAGTATGAAATACAATCCCCTCCCCTCGTCTGTTTTTGGGAAAAACCGTCAACGATTTATCGCACAGTTAAAGCCAAACAGCATTGCCGTGTTTAATTCCAATGACATCTACCCTGTTAGTGCAGACAGCACTCTACCATTTGAACAACACCGCGACTTGTTTTACCTCACCGGTATTGATCAAGAAGAAACCATTTTGGTTCTCTGTCCAGACGCCAAAGACCCTGCTCTTCGCCAAGTAGTTTTTGTTCGTGAAACCAATACACATATCGCTGTTTGGGAAGGTCATAAACTCACCCAAGCAGAAGCCACCAAGGTGTCGGGGATTTCGACTGTGAAATGGACATCTAAATTTCAAGATCATTTTTTGTCCTTGGCAAAAGAATTCAACAACATTTATATCAATACCAATGAACACTATCGTGCAAGTGTGGAAACACAGACCCGAGAAGATCGGTTTATTAACTGGTGTAAAGAACAACTCCCCAAGCACAGCTACAACAAAAGCAACTTTATCTTACAAGGATTACGTGCAGTAAAGTCACCCGAAGAAATTGGACATATCCAAACTGCCTGTTCCATCACCGAAAAGGGATTTCGACGTGTTTTAGGCTTTGTCAAACCGGGTGTTTGGGAATATGAAATCGAAGCCGAATACGCCCATACGTTTTTGAGAAACCGATCCAAAGGCTTTGCATACACGCCTATTATTGCCTCGGGTGCCAATGCTAATGTGTTGCACTATATCGAAAACAATCAAGAGTGTAAAGCTGGTGATTTGTTATTGATGGATGTCGCGGCGGAGTATGGAAACTACTCCTCTGATATGACACGAACTATTCCCGTTTCAGGGCGATTTAGCAAACGTCAGCGTGCGGTCTATAAGGCGGTATTACGTGTAAAGGAAGAAGCCACCAAACTCCTTGTGCCAGGAGCCTATTGGAATGCATACCATGAGGAAGTAGGCAAGCTAATGTCTGCAGAATTATTGGGCTTGGGCTTACTGGACAAGGCTGATATACAAAACGAAACGAAGAAGTCACCCGCCTATAAAAAATACTTTATGCATGGCACCTCCCATCACTTAGGTCTCGACACCCATGACTACGGAGTACTCGACCAGCCCATGGATGCTCATATGGTTTTTACCGTAGAGCCAGGCATCTATATCCCCGATGAGGGCTTTGGGATTCGGCTAGAGGACGACGTGGTGATACAAGCCCAAGGCGAGCCCTTGAATTTGATGAAAAATATTCCAATAGATCCCGACGAAATTGAGGGATTGATGAATACTTAAAACGCTTTCCAGCCCTGTGCTTTTAGGGGAATTACTTCCTCCGCGCGGGTAACCAATGAAGGTTCAGTGCCTTTGGCAGTCATATGTCCAATGACCGTGAGGTTTGGATTGCCTTTTATTTTTGTAAAATCGCCTTGTTTAATCGTAAAAAGCAACTCATAGTCTTCGCCTCCACTTAGGGCAATGGTTGTGCTGTCGAGGCTAAATTCCTCACACACATTGATAAACTGCGGGTCTAGTGGAATTTTATCCTCATAAAGGCGACAACCCACTTCGCTTTGCTTGCAAAGATGCATGACCTCAGAAGACAAACCATCGCTTATGTCAATCATAGATGTAGGACGCACCTTTAGGTCTTGCAGCAAGGAAATCACATCTTTTCGTGCTTCGGGCTTGAGTTGACGCTCCACCAAATAGCTGTAGGGTTCAAGATCGGGTTGGTGTTTGGGATTGGCCTTAAACACTTCGTTCTCACGTGCGAGAACTTGCAAGCCCATATAGGCTCCTCCGATATCCCCGCTCACCACCAAAAGGTCATTTTCAGAAGCACCGCTTCGCAACACTGCCCCTGTTTTTGGGGCTGTCCCCAAAGCCGTTACAGATAACTGTAAGCCCTGCTGTGAAGAGGTCGTGTCTCCACCCACCAGATCCACACCGTAGGTCTTACATGCCAAGTGGATTCCTGCATATAATTCCTCAACCGCTTCAAGCGGAAAGCGATTTGAAACGGCTAGAGACACCAATACTTGTGTTGCCTGAGCCCCCATCGCATAAATATCAGACAGGTTCACAACCACTACCTTATACCCTAAGTGTTTAAGTGGCATAAAGGCAAGATCAAAGTGTATGCCTTCGATAAGCATATCGGTACTGACGATGGTTTCACCATCGTGTTTAAGTACCGCAGCATCGTCACCTATACCCAAAACGGTTGACGGCAAACTAGTAGTTGCTGATTTGGTGAGATGGTCGATTAGGGCAAACTCCCCCAAGCTGTCAAGTGGAGTTTTGGTGGGTTCTTTGTTCTCAAGCATGCGGCAAAATTAGCGTTTTTTTAGTCCATCACAAAGATTCGTCAGAGGTAAACATGAGCAGTAAATTAATCAAAAAACAATTGTCGAATCGCCGATAAAAACGAATCGTTTACTCTTTCCTCTGTTTTTCAGGTTGGGTGTTTTGGTTTTTATTAGTAAAAAATCATTCCTGTTTAACAAAAATGGAGATGTGGGGGGATGGAGAGCTGAAACGCGAAATAAAAGTGAATTGCTATTGACGAATAACTATTAATGGTTAGACTCGTTCGCGACCAATCACCAGGCGTTGACAGACCTATTTCGATATCCTTATAAAGTGTTATATTTGTACACACAAAACACCTCGAATAACCGCAATGATAAAAGTGTCTACACAAGCTCGAGAACAAGTCGCACAGATGATGCAATCTGATGGATACGACATCCGTGATTCTTTTGTGCGTGTTGGCGTTAAAAGTGGAGGATGTTCGGGGCTGTCATATGAGTTGGAATTTGACAATTCTTTAGGAGATGATGATAAACTATTTGAAGACAATAATGTGCGTATTGTTGTGGACAAAAAGAGTTTTCTTTATCTCGTCGGAACTACCCTTGAATATTCAGGCGGTCTTAACGGCAAAGGCTTTGTATTTAATAATCCCAATGCCAATCGCACCTGCGGGTGTGGAGAGAGTTTTTCACTATAAAACAGGTTTGCTATGGCCTATACGGAAGAAGAATTAAAAAAAGAACTCGAATCCAAGGAGTATGCCTATGGGTTCTACACTGATATTGAGTCGGATACTTTTCCGATTGGATTGAATGAAGATATCGTTCGAGCGATTTCAAAACGCAAAAATGAGCCGAATTGGATGACCGAATGGCGCTTGGAGGCCTACCAGTCATGGACTGAGATGGAAGAACCCGATTGGGCCAACGTGAACTATCCCAATCCGGACTTTCAAGCCATTTCCTATTATTCTGCGCCAAAAACTGCTCCGAAATACAATAGCTTAGATGAAGTTGATCCTGAACTTTTGGATACGTTCAAAAGATTGGGCATTTCAATTGATGAACAAAAAAAGCTAGCTGGTGTTGCAGTTGACATCGTGATGGACTCGGTATCGGTGGCAACCACCTTCAAGGAAACACTTGCAGAAAAAGGCATTATTTTTTGTTCAATTTCCGAAGCTATCAAGGAATACCCCAACTTAGTACGAAAATACATTGGTACAGTAGTGCCTAGAAAAGACAATTACTACGCTGCGCTTAATTCGGCTGTTTTTTCAGATGGGTCGTTTTGCTATATTCCCAAAGGGGTCCGTTGCCCGATGGAACTCTCCACTTATTTCCGCATCAACCAAGCGGGAACGGGGCAATTTGAACGCACACTAGTTATTGCAGACGAGGGTAGTTATGTAAGCTACTTGGAAGGCTGCACTGCTCCTGCTCGAGACGAGAATCAACTGCACGCCGCAGTCGTTGAGTTGGTTGCACACGACCATGCAGAAATCAAATACTCTACCGTTCAAAATTGGTATCCTGGCGATGCGGACGGAAAAGGTGGGGTTTTCAATTTTGTAACCAAGCGTGGTATTTGCCATAGAAGCGCAAAAATCTCATGGACGCAAGTCGAAACAGGATCTGCAGTAACATGGAAATATCCATCTTGTATTTTGAAAGGCGACGACAGTATCGGAGAATTTTATTCAATTGCCGTGACCAACAATCGTCAGCAAGCCGACACCGGAACTAAAATGGTACACTTGGGCAAGCGCACAAAAAGCACCATCATTTCTAAAGGAATTTCTGCAGGAACCTCGCAAAACAGTTACCGTGGATTGGTCAAAATCAGTCCTCGCGCCGATGAAGCTCGCAACTTTTCCCAATGCGATTCCCTTTTGATGGGCAACAAATGTGGTGCACATACGTTTCCATACATAGAAGTAGGAAATAAATCGGCGCAAATCGAACACGAAGCCACAACGAGTAAAATCGGTGAAGACCAGATCTTTTATTGTAACCAACGTGGCATCGACACCGAAAAAGCCATTGCGTTGATTGTAAATGGCTTTAGTAAAGATGTCCTTAATAAACTCCCAATGGAATTTGCTGTGGAAGCGCAAAAACTTCTTGAGATTTCACTCGAAGGATCTGTTGGATAAATAAACTTAAAAAAATGAAAATTCGCATTCTTCCATTTACTTTTTTACTGCTTTTCGCAGCATGTACCACACAGCCAAAAACCGAAACATCCATATTGTCAGGTGAGTTTTTATACTACAATGACGCTGCGGTTCTCAATACTGGATCAGCAATCTTTGGTGCTGTTATTGATGACAAACTTCACGAGCTCCACCAAATGGTTGCCCCAATACAAAAAGATAGTTTTGACATGGTGCAAGTCTATTTGAAAGGAATCATCATAGAAAATACAGATGATGGCTGGCCACAACTGGTGCAGATCATAGAAATTGACTCTGTATCGCCGTCCAAACTACAAACAAAACAACTAATTGAAATCCGATCGGAATAATATGCTAAGTATAGATAATCTCCATGCCCAGGTAGAAGGAAAGGGCATCCTCAAAGGAATCAACCTTGATGTCAAACCGGGTGAAGTGCATGCAATAATGGGTCCAAACGGATCGGGTAAAAGCACACTGTCGACTGTGATTGCAGGACATGAGGATTACGAAGTGACGGATGGCACCCTTCTTTTTCAGGGAAGCGACATCAGTGATCTTAGCGCCGACGAACGAGCGCACCTTGGTGTGTTTTTGTCTTTCCAATATCCAGTTGAAATTCCAGGAGTGACGGTGACAAATTTTATCAAAACAGCGATAAACGAGACTCGTAAAGGGCAAGGTTTGGAAGAAATGCCAGCCAATGTGATGCTCAAAAAAATCAAAGAAAAAGCGAAATTACTTTCGATTGATACGCAATTTTTATCACGCTCATTGAACGAAGGTTTTTCCGGGGGAGAAAAAAAACGAAATGAGATTTTTCAACTCGCAATGCTCGAACCCAAACTCGCAATTCTGGACGAAACCGACTCTGGACTCGATATTGACGCCTTACGTGTGGTTGCCAACGGGGTTAACACTCTTCGTAGTAAAGACAACGCCATTATAGTGATTACTCACTACCAACGCCTGTTGGACTATATCGTGCCTGATTTTGTGCACGTGCTTCACGAGGGTAAAATTGTAAAGTCTGGCGGTAAAGAACTCGCACATGAGCTTGAAGAAAAAGGATACGATTGGATCAAACAAGCGACGTAATGGATTTACAAGAAAAACTTGTCGCTTCCTATATGGCTCAAACCTCTTCGACTGAAGATTTGTCTGCTATTGCCAAAATTAGATCTTCGGCGATAGAAACTTTTGAACAACAGGGATTTCCTACTAAAAAAATGGAAGAGTGGAAATATACCCCTCTCAACAAACTCGTCAAGACTGATTATACTGTATTTCCAAAAAAAGCCAAAAACCTAACCCTCGACGACGTTCAGCCATATATCCTTCACGATGTAGACACCTACAAAATTGTGTTTGTCGATGGGGTTTACAGTGCGTTTCTTTCCGAAACCACGCATGAAGGTATGGACGTCTGCTTGATGTCTGCAGCACTAAGTCAGACTAAATATCGAAAGGTCATTGAGACCTATTTTGATACTGCTACTGACTCCAAAGATTCGTTTACGGCGCTCAATACTGCCTTTGGACGGGAAGGTGCTTTTATTCATATCCCCAAAAAGAAAGTCGTTGAAAAGCCAATTCAGATTATTCATTTTTCTACGGGGGTAAACCAAAATCTCATGCTACAACCCCGCAACCTGATTGTTGCGGATCAACAGGCAGAAGTGCAAATTATCGAACGTCACCAAAGTCTAAGCGATACCGAGGTGTTTACCAATGTTGTTACCGAAATTTTTACGCACAAAGGTGCGCAGGTAGATTATTACAAAATCCAAAACGATCACGAAGAAGCTTCTCTAGTCGATAGCACGTACATCGTCCAACAAAAACACTCTCATGCCAAAGTGCATACTTTTTCGTTTGGCAGCCGATTTGTTCGCAACAACCTGCATTTTTACCATAAGGATGAGGCGATTCAATCCACGATGAAAGGAATAACGCTTGTAGAAGGAAAACAACTGGTCGATCACCACACGTTGGTTCACCACGCACACCCCAATTCTGAAAGCCATCAAGAGTATAAAGGGATTTATGATGGGCAAGCAACCGGCGTTTTTAACGGGAAAATCGTTGTGGAACAAGAAGCTCAAAAAACAAATGCTTTTCAGCAAAACAACAATATCCTGATGAGCGACAAAGCCACAATCAACACCAAGCCACAGTTGGAGATTTTTGCAGATGATGTCCGCTGTACCCATGGCTGTACGATTGGTCAGCTGGATGAAACAGCTTTGTTTTATCTCCAAACACGTGGGATTCCTCAAAAGGAAGCTCGTGCCCTTTTGACTTATGCGTTTGCCAACAATGTCCTGGCGAGTGTTACGATCCCTGCCGTAAAAATGAGAATCAACGCGCTGATCGCAAAAAAATTGGGCGTAAATCTTGGATTTAACCTCTAGAAAATGACGTTGGATCTTACAAATATTCGTGCGGATTTCCCTATACTATCTCGAAAAGTCAATGGGCAACCATTGGTGTATTTGGACAATGCAGCAACATCACAAACCCCAAAACAAGTGATTGATGTGATCGCCGATTATTATAAGCGTTATAACGCAAACATTCATCGTGGGGTACACACGCTTAGTCAAGAAGCGACCGACAAATTTGAGGAAGCGCGCAAAACTGTTCAAGATCATTTTGGGATTGAGAAAACACACGAAATTATATTTACCCCTGGCACAACCCATAGTATCAATCTCGTTGCTTTTGGTTTTGGTTCCCTACTCAAAACAGGCGATGAAGTCATTGTTTCTGCCCTCGAACACCACGCCAATATCGTGCCGTGGCAAATGATGTGCGAACGCAGTGGCGCCATCCTCCGAGTGATTCCAATGACCGATGCGGGTACGCTTGACATGAAAGCCTATGACAAACTGCTCAACGACAAAACTAAGTTGATTTTTGTAAACCACGTTTCCAATGCTTTGGGAACGATCAACCCCATTGAGGAGATTATCGAAAAAGCACATGCCATTGGTGCAGCTGTTCTTGTTGATGGTGCGCAAGCCTGTGGGCATATTAAGCCAAATCTCCAGAAACTGAATGTTGATTTCTATACTGTTTCGGCACACAAGCTTTGTGGTCCAACAGGTGTCGGAATCTTGTATGGAAAAGAACATTGGCTCAAAAAGCTTCCTCCCTACCAAGGTGGCGGTGAAATGATTGACGAAGTGACGTTTGAAAAAACAACCTATGCCGATTTGCCGCATAAGTTTGAAGCGGGCACACCCAATATCTGTGGTGGCATTGCTTTTGGGGCCGCTCTAAACTATATGAACGCCGTGGGATTTGAAGCCATTGGTGCGTATGAAGACGAACTGCTGAAGAATGCTACTGATAGGCTCTCAAAGATAGAGGGGTTGCGTATCTACGGGGAAAGCGAACGCAAAACAGCAGTGATTTCCTTTAACATAGATGATATTCATCCCTACGATATCGGAACATTACTCGATAAAATGGGCATCGCCGTGCGTACAGGACATCATTGCGCTCAACCCATTATGGATTACTACAAAATTCCAGGAACAGTACGTGCTTCCTTTGCCTTTTACAACACCCTCGAAGAAGTGGATCAATTTGTAAATGGTGTGCAAAGGGCGACGGATATGTTACGCTAATTCGTATTTTTGAAGCTCATGACTGTAAAACAAGTACAAAACGAAATCATAGAAGAGTTTTCTCTTTTTGACGATTGGATGCAACGCTATGAGTATATGATTGAGCTAGGCAAGTCCTTGCCGCTGATCGACACACAATACAAAACCGACCAAAACATCATCAAAGGTTGTCAAAGCAAAGTATGGGTACACGCCGACATGGTTGACGAAAAAGTGATCTTTACCGCCGATAGCGACGCCATCATTACCAAAGGCATTATTGCTATTCTGATCCGTACATTTTCCAACCACAGCCCAAAAGAAATTTTGGAAGCCAATACCAATTTTATTGATCAAATCGGGCTGAAAGAACACTTGTCGCCCACACGAGCCAATGGCTTGGTGTCGATGATCAAACAACTTAAATTATACGCCTTGGCGTATCAAACTCAATTGAACTAATGGAAGATCAACAACTCGGTGACAAAATTGTAAGGGCCCTCAAAACCATTTATGACCCTGAAATTCCAGTGGATATTTACGAACTCGGCCTCATTTATGATGTGTTTGTCAACGAGGACCAAGACGTCAAGGTACTGATGACACTCACCACACCAAACTGTCCGGTGGCAGATTCTCTTCCGCAAGAAGTCAAAGACAAAGTTGCTTCGTTGGAAGAAGTAAGAGAAGCCGAAGTAGAGCTCACTTTTGATCCACCATGGACACGTGATTTGATGAGTGAAGAAGCCAAACTCGAACTCGGATTCTTATAAAATGACTATCGTAAACCGTGTCGCTACTAGCGGGCTCATCAATTTAGACCCCGCCACACTCATAAAGGATGTTTCTGTCACGGTCCTTGCACTAGCAGACTTTATGGGCAAAGAACCTATCCTTCGAGAAAAACCTTTTCGGGAGGCACTCAAAACACACAATTGGTCAACATATAAAAATCAGTATGTTGCCATTCATATGGATGAAGACACCATTGTGCCACAGTGGACACCCATGCTGATGACAGCAAAACTCCAGTCGGTTGTTAAAGGAGTTTGTTTGGGAAATCTTCAAGATGCGATTTCATTGGCCTATAATGACGCGATTCAACAACTCGATTTTAAGGAATTTAACGGTAAAAATGTCATTGTGAAAGGGTGTAGTGACGGGGCAGTACCCAACTGGGTCTATGTCCGTTTGATGAAGGAGCTACAACCATACGCCAACCGTATTTCGTATGGCGAGGCTTGTTCATCTGTACCTTTGTTTAAACGGTAGCTTTTTGTAGTTTTACCCCTTTATTTATTCGATTCAATGAACAAGATTTTCCTCATTCTTTTTCTGCTTTTCTCTTTTTTGGGTGTTCAACAAGCTAGAGCCCAAGACAGTGTTTCAATAACTCCCGAAACCTGGAAGTTTTCTGGTCATTTCAATTTGCTTGTCAACCAAGCCTCTTTTAGCAAATGGGCGTCAGGAGGGGTCAACAGCGTGTCGCTGGGACTCAACATCAACTATGATATCAGCTATTACGAAAATGGATGGTCATGGGATACCAAATGTGTAGGCAAATATGGATTGAGCTATATTGAAGAAGATACCTTTTTAAAAAAAATCAATGACCGTCTTGAGGGAAACTCCTTGCTTGGAAAAGAATTTTCAAACACTTGGAGTTATTCGACAATTCTGAATTTTAAATCCCAATTTGCACGAGGATACTCCTTTGGTAAGAATGAAGAGGGGGAAGAAACACGTTTACTTCGCACCCATTTATTTTCACCTGCCTATCTGCAATTTGGTGTTGGGCTCTACTGGAAAAAATCGTCAAAACTGTGGGTGAACATTGCGCCATTTACTCAGCGAATCACTTTTGTTAGTCGTAAGTTCACGCAAGACCTTGGAGAAGGAAAGGCCTATTTCGGGGTGCGTAAAGGCGACAATCACTTGTTTGAATTGGGCGCCTCCGTTTCAGGATTTCACAGCTTTGAACCCATGGAAAACCTGGTTTTAGAAAACCGCTTAGCTCTTTACTCAGACTATCTAGGAATTCCCGAAAATATCGATTTTGACTACACCTTGATTGCAAAGATGAAGGTCAACGATTATATTTCTACACAACTGGAAGTCCAGTTGGTCTATGACGACAACGCAGTGAAAGCTCTTCAAGGCCGTGAAGTGCTTGGCGTAGGAGTAAATTTTGATCTGTAAACTGTCCTAGCCCTCAGGGTACAAAAAGTGGTTGTAGGGAAAGCGCGTGATATGAATTTCGCGGACTTTTTGGTAAAGGGTTTCTCGCAACTCATCGATATGGGTTTTATGCTGTGCGGAAATAAAAATCGCATCGCCATGAGTGCGCGCCATCCACGACTGCTGCCATTCGTTTAGGCTATAATGTTTTGTTGTTCGTTCTGTGACCAAATCGTCCTCGTCGAGCTCTTCTGGTCGATAAGCATCTATTTTATTAAATATCATCAGAGTAGGTTTGTCAAGCGTACCGATATCATTGAGTAAGCTATTGACTGATTCGATATGATCTTCAAAATTTGGGTGTGCAATATCAACTACGTGCAGTAGCATATCGGCTTCGTGTACCTCATCAAGTGTACTTTTAAACGATTCGACCAACTGGGTAGGAAGCTTACGTATAAATCCGACCGTGTCGCTTAACAAAAAAGGCAAATTGCGAACAACCACTTTTCGGACCGTGGTATCGAGAGTGGCAAAGAGTTTGTCTTCGGCAAAGACTTTGCTTTTGCTCAACACGTTCATCAGCGTAGATTTTCCCACGTTGGTATAGCCTACCAAGGCCACACGAACCAAAGCTCCACGGTTGCCTCGTTGGGTCGCCATTTGGCGATCAATTCCCACCAATTTTTTCTTAAGCAATGATATTTTATCTCGCACGATTCGACGATCAGTTTCTATTTCGGTTTCTCCAGGCCCACGCATGCCAATACCCCCGCGTTGACGTTCAAGGTGCGTCCACAATCCTTTTAGTCGGGGTAAGAGATACTGATATTGCGCCAGTTCTACTTGTGTACGAGCATAGCTTGTCTTGGCACGTTGAGCAAAGATATCGAGAATGAGTCCTGTACGATCGAGGATTTTACATTTTAAAAGCTGTTCGATATTGCCTTGTTGAGCAGGAGTGAGTTCGTCATCAAAAACCACGGTGCTGATATCATGCATCTTGACATAGGCCAGGACATCTTCCATTTTCCCTGATCCAATAAAAGTTTTAGGATGTGGGGTGTCCATGCGTTGGGTAAAGCGTTTGGAGACCGTTCCGCCAGCAGTATGCGTCAAAAAAGAGAGTTCGTCAAGATACTCGTTTACACGATCTTCGTCTTGGGTGTTGGTGATAATCCCAATCAATATGGCTTTTTCAAAACCGAGATTTTTTTGCTCAATCATCGGCTTTCTTCCAATGCTTTAAGGAAAGTGTTCTTCCGTCAAAAATGCCATAGGTGTAGTGAGATATCCAATCCCCCACGTTGATATAGGTAGATTTCTCATTGAGTGAGATCTCTAAGGGTAAATGGCGGTGTCCAAACACAAAATAGTCGTAGTGTTTTTCTTCTAATTTTCGTTTGCTATACTGTGCCAGCCACTCCCTGTCAGGACCATCGTAATTGAGGTCTTCTGGCCCCGATATCATTTTGTTTTTGAGCGATAGATAGCGTGCAAAACGAATTCCAATATCGGGATGTATCCAACGATAAAGCCATTGGAAAAAAGGACTTCGAAACAGTTTTTTCATACGTTTATAGCCCTTGTCTTTGGGGCCAAGCCCATCTCCGTGACCAATAAAAAATAATTTGTCACCCAATTCTATAACTTGGGGATTAAAGTAAACCTTAGCCCCGATTTCTTTTTCAAGATAGTCGATCATCCACATATCATGATTACCTACGAAATAATGAATCTCAATTCCTTCATCTGAAAACTCTGCAAGCTTACCCAATACTCTGACAAAACCCTTTGGTACAACTGTTTTGTATTCAAACCAAACGTCAAACAAATCTCCGAGAATAAAAAGCGCCTTCGCTTTTGGTTTAATCTCACCGAGCCACTTAAGAAAAAGGCGTTCTCGCACGAGACTCGATGCATTGTCTGGGGCACCAAGATGGTTGTCAGCAGCAAAATAGATATTTTTTTTCACACAACAAAGTTAGTAATTATTGATCGCTTGCAAACCATTCTGCATAAGCAGTGGCCGTTTCATGTAGGCGAAGACTGTGAAGCGTAATATGCTCGGGCAGTCGATTTTTGATTCGATGAGCAAAGTCGATAACCATTTTTTCGCTTGTTGGTTGGTAGTCCACCAACAGTACCTTGTGTCCATTTTCAGACAGGGTGTTAGCTAGATCCACGTGTGGTGTATTTTGATTAAAAACTGTGGCATGATCAAAGACCTCGACAATTTGAGATTTGACAATTTTTTTTAGGTCTTTAAAATCAATGACCATCCCATTTTTAACATGGTTTGCGTCGTCGATAGGAGTTCCGACTACGGTGACAAAGAGTTTATAGCTATGACCATGCACATTTTTGCATAATCCGTCATAGCCATAAAGGGCATGTCCAGTTTCAAAACCAAAGCTTTTGGTGACGCGAATTCGACTCATTTCTTATTCTTTAATTGTATTAGGGTTTGTTGGGTGCGTTTGGAGAGAACCAATCGTCCAGAGACAGCTGCATTGTGTGCGAGTTTATCGTCCCAGTCCTCTGTTCCTTCCCAAAGTGCTTTTTTGAGTTCGGCAACCGCTTCAGGAGCATAGCTCGCAAGACGTGTTGCGTGTCGATTGACAGCCTCTTCAAGCGCATCGAAAGAAGTGTGAACTTCAGCAAATAAACCGTTTGCTTTTGCCCAATCTGCGGGCTTCCAAACGTTTGCAGTAAGGGAAAGTTCAGACACGGCGGCCGTTCCCATTTTTCGAAGCAAAGCAGGTGCGATCACAAAAGGTCCAATACCAATGGCAATTTCGGAGAGCTTGACTTGCGCATCTGTCAAAGCGATGGCATAATCGCAAGCAGCAACAAGCCCTACACCCCCTCCAACGGCCTTACCATGAATGCGTCCAATAATTGGTTGTGGACAACGTCGCATCGCATTGATTACGTTGGCAAATCCCATAAAAAAATCCTTCCCTTTTTTTGGGGTTGTGATCTCTATTAATTCATCAAAAGATGCCCCCGCACAAAAGGCCTTAGTTGGGTCGCTTTGCAAAACAATGACGTGCGTAGTAGCGTCACGAGCCACCTCGTCAAAAGCATTTTGTAATTGTTTGAGTTGGCTCGCTGGAAACGAATTCTGTTTTGCATGTGCAAAAACGATACGGGCTACCCCTCCACTCTTTAAAATGACAATACCATTGGACATATCATGATTCCCCATATCTTTGTGATTTGTGGTTTTGTTGTTGCAAAAATACGGAATCTAGCATTTGATGGCACATGAAACAGTTGAAAGGAATTTTATTTGATTTAGACGGTGTTTTTTATATCGAGAAGACCTTGATTTCTGGCGGAAACAAAACGCTTGCTTTTCTACGTCAAGAGCAGATCCCATTTCGTTTTGTAACCAACAACACCACCCTTTCACGTTCTGCACTTACGCACAAACTCCAAACTCTTGGCTTGGAAGTGGAAGAAGACCAAATCCTAAGTGCCAACTATGCTGGCATTTTGCAGGTAAAAAAAAGTGGATTTGATCGTTGTCGTTTACTCCTTCGTTTAGAAGCACAAGCCGATTATCCCCCCAATATTCCCGAGCGTCCAGACGCCATCGTTATCGGAGATATTGGTGATGCATGGAACTATGATTTGCTCAACGATTTAATGAGGCAAGTCCTTGATGGCGCCGAAATTGTGGCACTTCACAAAGGGCGGTACCATGAAGGAAGAAATGGACTTCAGTTGGATAGCGGTGCCTTTGTTGCTGCTTTGGAACACGCCACAGGTAAAAAGGCCGTGGTTGTTGGAAAGCCAAGCAAAGCCTTTTTTACCTTAGCTAGCCAGGTCTTTTCTTGCAGCCCAGAAGAATTAATCATGATTGGCGATGATTTAATTAACGACATAAAAGGAGCGCAACAAATGGGCTATCATGCTATTTTGGTGCAAACAGGAAAATATCGCAAAGCACTTGTCGAAAAGTCAGAGATCAAACCCGATGGCTGTATTTCCTCGATTGCTTTACTGCCGGATTATCTTCGTGACAATGGTCTTGTGTAGTTCTCTTGACAGACCTCTCCTTCTGAATTTCCTTATCTTTGTACAAAATGCGCTATGAAAAATCTAATCGTTATCGGACATCCCGATCAACAATCCTTTTGTTATAATGGGATATTCTCTACCATCAAGTCCGAAATAGAGGCTAGTGGTGAAGAACTTGAAGTCATCGATTTATACCGAGATAGCTTTACCCGTCCTCGAGATGCGGTGATTCAAAAATACAAGGAGCTCGTCACATGGGCAGAGTGGATCTATATTGTATCACCCGTTTGGTGGTTTCGACTCACTCCTCGAACAGAGATCTTTTTTGATGAGGTGCTCACACCGGGCTTTGCCTATCAGTTTGTGAACATCACCAAAACGTATGCCTATCCGAAACCTTTTTTGAAAGACAAAAAAATAAGGACTTATATCACTCACGGTGCGCCTTCGCTTCCTGTGCGGACGCTCTATCTAAACTCGGTCAAACTCCGATTGGTGATGGGTGTTTATAGCTTTGTGTTTGGATGGCGATGGTCGCTTTGGTTCAAAACAAAGCAATTTTGGTCTGTGCCTTTTGTTTCTCAACAAAAACGAGAAAAATATTTACAAAAAGTAAAGAAAGACATGCAAAGGGATTTGCGTTTAGGCAAGAGTTCGGCGTAATAAATTAAAAATTGTAACTTAGGGAGATGAAAAGATTTTTAGAAAAATATTATCCAATGCTTTTGGCCTTTTTCAGTTTTGTGTATTCTGTGACATTATGGTTTACAGGAAATGAGCTAGAAGGGATTTATGTAGGCCTATGGCCTATTACTATTCTGGGGTTTGCGATGGCCATCCGACAAAGACGACGCGATGACAAATAAAATAATGTTTTTTGTCGGTCTGGTTGTTTTTGTTGTTTATGCCTTTTTTTTACTTCGAATCATTTCGAGACAACATCGGATACAGCGTAGGGAACACGCTGAAGCTTATGACAGTATCGATCAAGATGGTATGGGAAATCAAGGTCGAATTCCCAACAAAAAGCCCAAAAATAGAGCGTAATCTCTATTCTCTAATCCAGAGGGAATTGCATCCCAAAGCTCGCAAAGCGATAACCATCTTTTTCTAGTTGTTTGCGTCCTGAAAACTCAACGTCTCGCGCAGGATTGGAATGATTGAGATGGATGAAATAGATTTTGTTTTTCTCAGATTCTGGTAAATTGTTAAACATGTCAACACTTTCCACCACAAAAGGGTGAGGCACTTCGGCCATAGGTCTAGGAATCTCGCCTTCAGCAAAAAAAGTAGCATCCAAAAATGCATAATCCACAGATGATATTATCGATATAATATCCTTTTCCCACAATTCCCATTTGTCGATATCGGGAATAAATAATGCACTCTTTGACTTCCCTTGAATATGATATCCTACCGTTTCGGAATACTCATCACGGTGGGGAACCAATAAGGGTGTTACCTTCAAGCGATCAGAAAGACCAACAGGTGTTTCGTTTTGCAAGGGTTGAATTACAATATTTTCCAAACGAATCAATTGGTTCCAAGGTCCATTCGTCCGTAAAAATTGATGCATTCTCGGCATTGCATAGACCGGAACTCTATCCGAGTTCGCTGCTTCTCGTCCAAGATGGATCAAGCCTGCATAATGACCCATGTGTGCATGGGTAAGAAAGATACTATAACGTTCTGCCGCTGCTAGCGATCTAAGGTAATTGGTTTGCGCTACAAAATCGGGAGTTGCTTCAAAAACATACATATTATCGCCATCAATCACTCCTAGGCTAACAACATAGTCGTTGAGCCGTTCGATTGCACAGCAGTTCTTCGCACAGTCCATGTGAGGCGATCCTGCATCTTGAAGAGTGCCAAGTACCACTAGCGTTTGTCCCTTTGCAGCAAGAACAACAATAAACATTGCCAAGGCATAAAATGTTTTCATGGAGAAAAGATATAAAATTGTTCGTGAGATCCGACAGAATCTAAGTGGGTATGTGATCAAAAAAAATTGAATCAAAAAATTTTTGAGAGTTTAAGATCAATGATCACAATATGATAAACCCTTTTTGTTTCTGTATTTCTGGACTTGTTCGCTCTTCATATTCCATGTCGGGTGTCAAAGACTACATGAGCTCATTTATGTAAGAAGCCGATTATAAAGATTTCACCAAAATGATACTATATAAGTTCAATGGTGGGGAGCACAAATGGTATAACCATCAAATCAATATACAGTCGTTTGTGGAATTCATTTGGACATTTTTAGCACTATAGTATGGTCGTACTCAAAGATTAAGGTGCCTGCTGCTTCCACTTTGCTGCTTCCCATGCCGAAGTGCGAATTCCGTTGACATAAGCAACAACAAAGGCCTTTTTAAACCCTTTTGATATCACATACTTTTTGGCAATCTCAGCTTGCTTATAACTTCTGGTTGGTCGATAAAGATACCGGTTGAATTCTTTTGATTTTTCGATTGATAACCCACTCAATCCCATAAAAACTTTATGGTTTACATCTCTTTTATTGATCAAAGCTGCGATCTGTACTTTGAAAACAATATGAAGTCCTGATACTTCACTTTGCGAGGGTTTTTCGCTGATTTTTACATCTTTACCTTGGTTCTTTATTTGTTGATTAGCGATGATTTCCTCCAAAATATCGATCGGCGACTCCTCGTTGTATAAGTCGGCAGGCATTTCAGGCACTGGCATTTCTTCCGTCTCCTCTTCTAGAGCTGGGACATCCTTCCATTTGATAACAATAGCTTCGGTAGGGGGTGCCTTTTTTTTGTCCACAAAAACACCATTATCTCTAAGAATCTGCATGGCTTCTGCTGCCGTACGAATAGGCGGACCTTTTGGAATAACTGGGGCTTGTCCCTTTGTCGACTCCTCGACTGGCTCTATGCCTTTCCCGTTTTGCTGAATAACTTTTGGAGCAGCATCTTCTTGAGATTTTCCCCCTAGCCTAATTACGATCGTTGGAGATTCAACTATATTTCCTCTATCCGTTTTCTGAGTCGATTCTTTGTTAATCGGTACTGAATCTTCTACTTTAATCGATATAGTAGAAGGTTGGGGAGTCACTGTAGGTTTGATTTCTTTAGGTGGTCGGGATGTTTTCTTTTCTTTGTCCGGCGATGTTGTGATCGTGTTGGCGTTGTTTTTCACAGGGCTGGGTGCTGGTTCCATCACAGGGTAATTTTGTGTTGGAGAAGGTGTCATGACTGGCGGTGGTGGCGGCATAACGGCTACTGGCGGTGGCGGCGGTGTTGCACGACGTACAGGTGGTTTTAGCGGAACAGGATATTTGTTGGCCACACTCGCAGACGTAGGGTTTGGTACTGACCTTGGCTGGTATGAGGTTCCTGCAGTACTCATTGATGTCATTGAATAGTTTTCGATGATAAACATCGATCGGCGATTGAGTTGGTGTTCTGCTTCCGTACAAGGAACGCCATCTGCACAACGATTGATCAATTGACTTTCTCCATACCCTACTGCGGACAATCGTGATGGAGCGATACCACGCTGAATCAACCAGTTTCTGGTCGAGGTGGCACGATTTTGCGAAAGTCTTTGGTTGTATGTCTGCGGACTGCGGGAATCGGTATGGGATTCGATGCGAACAATCAAATCTGAAAAACGGTTCATCGCATTAAAAACCTTGGTCAATTCAATTTCTGCATCTGGACGGATATAGTACTTGTTGAGATCAAAATAAATTGGATTGAGTCCAAGTAAGCACCCCAAGTCATAAGGCGGACAGTCTTGCGAAAAGGTTTCAATTTCCATGTCCACGTTGACCGACTGTGAAGTTGTTGGAGCAACAAAAGTTGTTTCGTCAATGGAATATGCTAACCCATTTTCAGTAATAATAAAGTATGCTTGTCCACACTCCACTTCATCAGGGAAGGTATAACGCGCATCTTGCTGCACGATTTGTTCGGCAACAATGTTCATGTCTATATCCAAGAGTTTTACCGTTGCTCCTGGCATCAAGCTTCCGTTTTGACTGTCTTTGACAATTCCCGTAATTTCGACTACACATTTACTCGGTTTGAAATAGTAAATCTGATCAGAAGCACTTCCTCGGTTTCCATCACGGTTGGAGGAAATATAGCCTGTATTGGTATCGGTTTGCAGTAGGAATCCAAAGTCATCTCCAGCTGAATTGATTGGGAGTCCCATATTCACAGGGGCACGTGCAATCCCCGAATCGCTCAACTCTGCTTTAAACACATCGAATCCACCAAAGCCAATGAGAGCATCAGAGGTGAAGTACAAGGTGCCGTCGTCAGCTACATAGGGGAATGATTCTCGACCCTCTGTATTTACCTTTTGACCCAAATTGATGGGGTCTCCGAATGAGCCGTTTTTGTAGATGTCTACATACCAAAGGTCAGATTCTCCCGTTGTGCCAGGCATGTCTGAGGCAAAAAAGAGTTTCTTTCCGTCCAAGCTCAAGGCAGGATGTGCCACAGAGTAGTTGTCATTGTTAAAAGGCAGTTCCTCCACATCGCTCCAATTGCCATCTTCATCAACGGTTGCGGTGAGGAGTTTGAGACGTACTGTGTTTTTTCTATCAGCACGTTTTCTTCCGTTTTTGTAGTTGTTTCGAGTAAAATAAACTGTTTTTAAGTCTTTTGAAAACACAGCCGAGGACTCGTGAAAATCTGTATTGATATCCCCCTCGATTTGCTGGGTATTTTCGAGTTGTCCTTCTTCCCCTATATCAGCAATATAGAGATCTAAAAACGGCTCTCCAGTCCAGTCATAATCACGTTGCCCATTGGCTTGATAAGTCGATGAAAAGACGAGTTTGTCTTCGCCATAAAAGGCCGAGCTGAAATCCGATTGCTCGGTGTTGATTTTGGTTGTTTCCACAATATACTTGGGCCGTAGTTTTGCAATACTGTCAAGATAATTCAAGTCCTCAACATACAAATCTTCAATGACGGTTCCTTTTTCCATACGAAAGTACTGCTGCATGTAGCGATCTGCAATGGTGTAATTTTCGTTGCTTCGAGCACTGATAGATGCTCGTAGGTAATAAATGGATTTAATGTCTTCGGGATAGAGAGATATCAATTTTCTAAACCAAGTATAGGATTGGTTATATTGACTATTGAAAAAATAGGTGTCCGCAAGTGATTGAATGACTTTCTTGTCGGTAAAATCGGCATCATCCCGAACCATTTGAAGAAAGACAGATTGTGCACGGTTGTAGCGATAGTCATCGTAATCTCTATCGGCATCAAACACGTTATAGGATTCGCTTGGAATAGAGTCGTTTTGTGCAGTTACATTGAAAAAAACAAGTGCAAAAAGCAGAGTCAGTAACCTAGGGGCTGTTTGTATGCTCTGAAAAATTTCTAATGATTTCATCTGTTTCATTTAGAAAAATCTAGGTGTTAAAATGCGCTCCCCTTTAAGCGGAATCGCAAAACGTAATATCATTTCGTAAGACCCTGAGCTGAATTGTTTAATGGCTGTGGTCTGAAAGTCATAAGCAAAGCCAATAAAGGCTTTGTCAGAAAGGGAGAAGCCAGCAATAGCACTGACAGCAGCATCGAGTCGATAGGCCGCCCCAAATGTAATTTTTTCGTTAAAGTAGAGATTGGCAGAGATGTCCATTTGAATGGGTGAGCCCCGTACCACTTTGACCATCCCCGCAGGTTTGAGCTTGATATTGTCGTTAATGTCAAAGATGTAGCCCGCAATCAAAAAGTAGTGCATGCGCTCTTTTGCCTCCGCAGAAGCAAACACACTACCGTTAACTTCGTAGTGTTTCGTCTTGAGAAAATTTGGCACCGAAAGACCTGCATAGAATCGCTCGTTGTTATAATAAATCCCCGCACCGATTTGAGGAGACAACAAGGAAATGTTTTCTGAAAACTGGCTGTCACTCACATTGACAAGGTTGAGCAATGAATAGTCAACTTGAAGATTACTCACTCCTCCTTTTAATCCAAGTGTGAGTTTGGAGCCGTAATTATTATAAAACGTATAACCATAGTCTACGGTAAAACTCTGTTCGTTTGTGGGGCCAATGATGTCACTTACAATTGATAGTCCTAAGGCTGTTTTGTTTCTTCTTCCCATAGGCGTGCTCAGTGTAAAGCTTCCTGTTTGCGGTGATCCCTCAAAATCGACCCATTGTGTGCGCGTTAAAAACCCAAAATTAACGGTCTCTTGTGAGCCAATATACGCTGGGTTAATCACCTGCGTATTAAACATATGCATGGTGTATTGTGGGTCTTGTTGCGCATTGGTCTTTGTTAATGTTCCAAACAGGAAGATGCCTATCCCGAACAATGCCCCGAGTGTTTTGCTCGCCATGCGCTTCGATATGTTCGTTCTCCTGTTCATTAATCTCTATTTATGTATAGATATCCCGTATAGGTTTCTCTTCCAGGGTTTTCTTCTTCGAATTCAATCACATAGAAGTATGTACCCGTTGGTAATTTTTGATTCTTTGTGATTGTAATTCGACCTTCTGAAATACCCATGAATAAACGATCACCTTGTCCGTATCCTTTTGCCTCATAAACCAGTACACCCCAGCGGTTGAACACGCTGACCTTATTGTTTGGATATTTTTCAATCCCTGAAATTTTAAAGTAGTCGTTAACTCCGTCATCACCTGGAGACATTCCAGTATAGACTTCAAAGTCACCATCGATAGGGTTTTGTGAGAACACAAGTACCGTCGGATCATTTGTTGTGTTTCCATCTTTGTCGTCGCCATCATCCGAAACATCAACGACCGTGTTTCCTGTTGGGTCGGTTGCTGTCGCCGATGCCGTATTGGACACCCCACCTGCATTGTCGGCCTGTGCGTTGATGACAAAGGTGGCTGTATAGGTCGCAATTTCCCCTGCGATTAAAGAGCCTTCCGTTGAGCCAATGTTTGCACTCACAAAAAGAGGGCCAGTCGTTAAGGTGAGTAAATTGCCACTGAGGTCGCTAAACACATCATCAATAAATAAGCCGTTAAGAGTGGTTGTTCCAGTGTTTTCAACTGTTATAAGGAAGGTAATCGTATCGCCAAGACCTGTGGCTCCGTTGCCGTTATCCGAGATGGTTGCCGTTTTGGTTACCTCAATTGACGAGTTCACTGGCGGCACTGCATTCGTTATTGTAATCGTTGGGTCATTTGTCATATTACCATCGGAGTCGTCGCCATCATCCGAGATGTCGCTTACCATCGTTCCTGTTGGACTCATCGCCGTAGCAGTAGCTGTGTTGGACACTCCTCCTGCAGTAACAGCTTGATTGTTAATTGAGAACGTTGCGCGGTAGGTCGCTACTTCTCCAATGGCAAGTGTTCCTACCCCTGATCCAAGTGATGCGTTAATAAATATCGGGCCATTTGTAAGAGACATGATCGCACCATTTAGGTCGGTAAGCGAATCGTTCAAGTTTACATTTGACAGTATTGTATCGCCTATGTTTGCAACCCTAATGGTATAGATGATCGTGTCACCAAGTCCATTTACTCCGTCTCCATTATCGTTAATTGTTGCACTCTTAGTTACTTCAATAGAGGGGGACTCGGATATACTACTGGTCGTTGTTATCGTTGGGTCATTTGTCGTATTACCATCGGAGTCATCTCCATCATCCGAGATGTCACTTACCATTGTTCCTGTTGGACTTGTCGCCGTGGCAGTAGCTGTGTTGGACACTCCACCCGCAGTAACAGCTTGATTATTGATTGTGAACGTTGCGCGGTAATTCGCTACTTCTCCAATGGCAAGTGTTCCTAGCCCTGATCCAAGCGATGCGTTAATAAATATCGGGCCACTTGTAAGAGACATGATCGCACCATTTAGGTCGGTAAGCGAATCGTTCAAGTTTACATTTGACAGTATTGTATCGCCTATGTTTGCAACCCTAATGGTATAGATGATCGTGTCACCAAGTCCATTTACTCCGTCTCCATTATCGTTAATTGTTGCACTCTTAGTTACTTCAATAGAGGGGGACTCGGATATACTACTGGTCGTTGTTATCGTTGGGTCATTTGTCGTATTACCATCGGAGTCATCTCCATCATCCGAGATGTCACTTACCATTGTTCCTGTTGGGCTCGTCGCCGTGGCAGTTGCCGTGTTGGACACTCCACCTGCAGTAACAGCTTGATTGTTGATTATGAAAGTGGCATTATAAGTCGCTGATTCGCCCACAACCAAGCTACCTGCTCCCGAACCAAGTGTCGTTCCTACAAAGACAGGTCCACTTGTGAGGGCTAATAATCCCCCATTCAGATCCGTGATTTCGTCAACCAGTTTTACGTTTGTCAATGCAGTGTCGCCGTTGTTTGATATGGTAATTGTATAGTTTATGGTGTCAGACAATCCAGTTGTTCCGTCTCCATTGTCCGTCACAATTACCGTCTTGGTTACTTCAATAGCTGGTGTCATTGCCCCGCTGGTCAAGGTTACTGTCGGATCGTTTTCTGTATTCCCATCGGTATCGTCACCGTCATCACTGATGTCAAAAATATCATTTGTTTTTCCTGGGCTGCTGGCAATCACAGTTACTGTGTTTGATACCCCACCAGCGTCTATTGCTTGTTGGGTAATGATAAAGCTTGCAGTATAAGTTGCAAATTCTCCTTGACGGATTTTGCCTTCTATCGATACAAGACTTGCGCTTACAAAGTTTGGTCCGGAAGTTAGTGTGAGTCTGTCTCCGTTAAGATCACTTATCACGTCATCCAACACCACATCACGAAGGTCTGTATTCCCTGTATTAGCAACTGTGATTGTATAGTTTATGGTATCGCCCAAGCTATTGGTGTTATCTCCATCATTATCAATGACGCTAGCTTCTTTAATTACTTCAATGGAAGAAACTGGAGGTGCATCCATCAATACGACTGTCGGATCATTATCGGTGTAGCCGTCGAGATCATCATCAGTAGGTGTTCCATTGTCAGAGACATCTTCAATTCCGTTAAAGTTTCCTGGAATACTACCAACGGCTTTTGCTGTGTTGCTAATTAATCCTGAATTTGCTGCTTCTTGGCTGATGACATATAATGCCGTAAATACTACTGATTCGCCAACTTTCACTGTTTGTGGTTGCCAATAGTCTGGCCCTGAAGAAAGGGTTAATAAAGTCCCATTTCCATCTGTTAGCGTTTCCGTTTGGATATACACATTGTCTAAGGTAATGTCCCCTGTGTTTGTTACTTCAATCGAGTAGCGAACGATATCCCCAGCACCAGTTAGTCCATCTCCGTTGTCATTGACAAATGCAGTCTTGATCACTTCCATGGCAGGGTTTGGATCGGTTTGCGTAATGGTTGGGTCATTGGTTGAATCACCATCGACGTCAGCATCGCTTGGGAGACCATCATCCGACACATCGCTAACGTTATTTGATTTGCCTGGGCTACTAGCTGTGAACGTGATCGTATTGGATACTCCACCTGCATTTACCGCTTGCTGATTGATGATGAATGTTGCTTGGAAAGTGGCCATTTCATTTATTCGCAGAGTCGTAGGCGATCCCCCCATCATGTCGGATCCTAAATAATTAGGTCCAGAAGATAGATTGACGATATCGCCATTAACGTCCGTGAACGTATCGACAAAACTCAGTCCTGTCAAGTCTGTATTTCCAGTATTTTCAACGGTAATCGTATACGTGATGGTATCCCCAATTCCATTTTTATTATCCCCATCGTTATCGGCAACATTTGCCGTTTTGATCGCCTCCATACTCGGGATTTGATCCATTTCAATGACTGTTGGGTCTTTGCCTGTATCTGTTGCCCCTGTATCTCCATCATCTGAAATATCGATTACATTGCTGCCATCTGGAGCGGCACCTGTGGCTGTTACAGTATTGCTAACGCTGCCGCTATCTGCTGCCGTTTGACCGATCACATAAATCGCAGTATATATTTCTGTATGACCAGGTGCGATATCTCGATCAAGCCATGCGCTTGTGTCAATATTTAGCGTATTCCCGTTGCCATCGGTTAAGGTGTCTGTAAGTTGAACACCTTTAATTGTTACGTTTCCTGTATTGGTAACTCGAATTGTATACTCAATCACATCTGTTGCTCCTACAAAGCCATCATCATCACCAATGATTGTCGCCGTTTTGATTACTTCTAGCTCTGGGTTGGTTGCGATTGGTGTGACTGTTGGGTCATCATCTGTGTCTCCAACTCCAATATCACCAACATCAGATACGTCACTGACTGATCTACCGTCAGGGCCAACTCCCGTTGCAGTCGCTGTATTGGTTAGACCGCCTGCATCGACAATTTCTTGATCAATCAGCTTGTAAACAACGTATGTTTCTATGATCCCTGGGTCAATGGAACGAACGGTAGATAGGCTTGCTATTCCTGAAGTCAATGGTGTTGGATTTCCTTTGAGATCCTTAAGCTCGTCTGCAAGGGTCACGTCTAGGGTTAGGTTTCCAGTGTTTTCGACCGTAATGGTGTACTGCACCACATCACCAACACCGTCCTCACCATCTCCATTATCTTGAATCGTCGCAATCTTTAATACCTCGAGATCAAGTACCCCACTGATTGAGGTTATGGTTGGGTCAGCTTGAACTGTTACTGTGGTTGGGTCATCACTGACGGCAGAAATCGTTATTCCACTTGGTGCGATTGCATCTACTGTGGCTTGATTTGATACGCCTCCTGCGTTGATTGCATCTTGCGTAACCGTGTACTGGACTGTATAATTTGCGGTTTCTTGTGGTTTCAAAATCCCTTGTGAAGAACCATCGGTTGCATTGACAAATAATGGTGTCAATATCTCTGTTCTACCTCCACTCGTGTGAGATAAAATATCCGTCAACTCGATCGACTGTAGGGTTACATTTCCACCATTGGTCAAGGCAAGGTCATACGTAATGGTATCGCCAGCATCTAAGTTGCCATCAGACCCTGGATTTGGCGTAGCTGTTTTTGTCAGCGAAATCGCAGGATTTTGGGTAAAGGTGGTACGGACAGGCGAATCAATGCCCTCACTAGGTATTGCGGTATCTCCAGGCGTGAGTGCTGTCATAGAGACCATATTTTCAACATAACCACTGTCGATTGCTGCTTGATCGACACCATATACTGCCTGATAAGTTGCTTTGTATCCAACTTCTAAACTAGTCAAGCTTGTTTGTGGACTCACATTAACATGAGTGAGTTGCAGTTCAGATGAAAGGTCTGTCGTGTTTCCATCACCATTTGAGAGTATATCTGTAAATACGATCTCGTCTAGGGTTACATTTCCAGTATTGATAATTTCAACCGTGTAGGTGATGTTGTCTCCTACTTCAAATGCCCCAGAAGGTAGTGATGCTGTTTTGGTAATTTCAATGTCTGGTTTGGCTTCGATGTTCAATTCAAGAGCATCATTATACTTTAAACCATCGCCATCCGCGTCGTTATTTTCATCATTGTCATTATCAAAATAATATGTTCTCACATCTCCTGATGCGTTGAGCGTAGCCTCCACTCGGTTGTATAATATTCCCCCATCTACGTCAGACTGGGTTAAGACATATGCCAAAGTAAAGAGAGCGGTTTCCCCTTCTACAATTGTTCCTTTGGGTGATCCTCGATTGTTATCTGACCATACAACAGACGGAGTCGATGGAATTGGTGTATTGGATTCATCAGATAGGGTGTCTATGATATCTCCGTCCGTCCATGTTAAGGTAATATTTCCAGTGTTTTCAATCGTAATGGTGTAATCTACTGTATCGCCAGCGCCAATCATCCCGTCTCCATTTGTGTCAGAGACATCCTGAACTTTTATGATTTCCGCAGATGGGAATGATCCCATGGTTATCCTTGTCACATCATCTGAAGTGTTTCCGTCAAAGTCGTTTCCATTATCAGAGACATCTTCAACTTTAATATCTGTGCCCTGAATGTCTCCATAGAAGGTCACAGTGTTTGTGGCCTCTCCAGAATCATAAACTTCCTGTGTGATGGTATAATAAGCGCGATAAGTGGCTGTTTCTCCTGCTTTGAGTGTTCCGTGGGCAAGTGTACCATTATCTGCACTTATATATTCTAAACTTCGTGGATTGTTTGGTGGGTCAAAAGACAACAGGTTTGCAGGCGTACTTCCGTCCAAGAACGTATCATCGTAGCCAATATCTGTGAGCGTTACATTTCCTGTGTTTTTTACCGTAATGATAAACTTGACTTCATCCCCGACATTCGCAATATTATTACTGTCCAGATCATTTTCAAATACCCATGTTTTGGTGACTTCAAGGTCTGCATCAGCCCCTGTACTTACATCAGCAATATCACTGGCTTCAACGTCTGACCCTGAAGGAGGTGTTGCGGTAACAACTACTGTGTTGCGTACCAATTTGGTGTCTGCTACATCAGATGTGATAACGTATGTTGCCGTGTAGGTAATCTCGTTTTGTACTGCTAACTCAACCGCTGTAAATGCGGGTGTAGTGGTGAGTGTGGCCACGTCTGTTCCGAGTGCATCAGAGATTGTGTCAGTAAGACTCGACAAGGTCAAGGTTACATTTCCTTCGTTTTTGACTGTAATGCTATATTCTACCTCGTCACCTGTTCCCTCGTAGCCGTCAGGAGTTCCACCAGGATTATCTGTAATGTTTGCAACTACTTTTTCGACCGTCAATGCAGGTGCTGCATCAATCGTGGTTACCGTCGGATCGTTTGTTGGATCGGAATCTGTATCAGCATCCGTATCCAAAGTTGCATCCCCATCATCACTCTTATCATTAATCGAATTTCCAGCTGGACTATCAGCAGTCGCTGTGATGCTATTCATTACTCCTCCTGCATCAATCGCTTCTTGCGTCACGACATAACTCGTTGTGTAGGTTGCCACCTCTCCAACGGCTAGGCTTCCGACAGCCGAACTCTGGCTAGACGCTAGGTGTGTTGTTGTTAATGGAGACTCCGCCAAGGTGGTCCCGTTGACATAAGTTATGCTATCTACTAGAACGATGTTTTCAAGCGAAACATTTCCAGTATTGGTCACTCGTATCGTATAGTTGATGGTATCGCCAATGTCAATACTGCCATCTCCCCCGTCATCGACTTGAGCTGTTTTGATGACTTCCATTTCTGGGCTTTCAGCAATCAGGGTGATTGTTGGTGTATCGAGTTGGTCCACAACTGGAGTTGTGCTTCCAGGTGCAAATGCGGTAGCAGTAACATTATTGATTAAGCCCCCAGCATCAACCGCTTGTTGGGTGATCACAAAGTACGCTTTATAGGTTGCTGTTTCATCTACCTTTAATGATCCGTCGGGCGAATTGGCAGTCGCTCCTACAAAGAATGGGTCTAGGGTAAACGTTAATTCTTCGGAATCGTTGTCGGTGAATATATCTTCAATACTCAAATTCTCTAATGCGATGTCTCCCGTGTTTTCAACGGAAATCGTGTATTCAACGAAATCTCCTAATCCGTCGACTCCGTCTCCATTGTCATTGATAACATACGTTTTTGCTACCTCTAGTCTTGCTATTGCCGAAATTGTTGAAGACACAGCGTTACTGTCTTCAGAAATACTATCGCCAGCTGGAGTTGTTGCGGTTGCCGATGCTGTGTTGGACAGTCCGCCAGCATTAATCGCTTGCTGATCAACCGTAAAGGTCGCTGTGTAGGTCACCGTTTCGCTCACAGACAAGATGCCATCGAATGTACCCGTTCCATTATAGGTTGGTCCATCAGTGAGTGATAAGGACCCTCCTGCTAGGTCAACCAAGGAATTATCCGTCACAACCACATCTGTCAATTCGACGTTTCCAGTGTTTTCGACCTCAATGGTATAGGTAATCGTTTCGCCAAGATCTAGACCATCATTATTGTCATTTTCAGTTTTCGTCTTGGTCACCTTCATTTCTGGTTCTTGACCCATAAGTGTTATGATATCCTCAGATTTTGCTATCGGTAGGGTCGTTCCAGCAGGAGTGCTGCCCGTTACCGTGGCTACGTTGGTTACCTGACCACTATTCATCGCTATTTGCGTAACTGTATAGCTTAGAGTATAAGTTGCCTTATCTCCTACTTCTAGACTTGACACGGACGTAGCTGTCGTTGCTGTATCATTAATGGCAACTAAGGTTAGATCTCCTATTAAATTGGTTTGATTTCCATTGCCATCTGTAAGGATTTCTGTAAACGTAATGGCATTGAGCGTAATGTTTCCAGTGTTGGTAATGACAATCGTATAATCGATCGTTTCACCCACATCCATTTGATCATTTACGCCATCGTTTTCTACTTTCGTTTTTTGGATGCTCATCGATGGGTTAGCTGTCATTGTAACGATTGCAGGATCACTATCGACAGGGTTAACTGCAGAGCCATCAAGTATTGTTGCTGAAGCAGAAGCCACGTTGATGATACTACCACTATCCGCTGCAGCTTGTTCAATCAAATAAGTAACTGTATAAGTTTCTGAAGCACCTGGTGCGATATCACGAAGAACACCATCTATCGCTGCATCTTGCGTAAGGGTTAACCCATTACCACTTTGATCGGTTAGTACATCGGTTATTTCCACATCAAGTAGCGTCACATTACCTGTGTTTGTCACGACAATCGTATACTCTACTAAGTCCCCTGCTTCTGTGATTCCGTCTGTGTTTCCAACAAGTTCTGCCGTTTTAACCACTGACATCCTAGGGCTTGGAGAAATCGTCGTAACAGTTGGGTCATTTGAGGGGTCTGTATCGGCATCGGGGCCATCTGTTGCTGCGTCTCCATCGTCAGATTTATCTGTAACATCTACCCCGCTTGGGTCTATACCAATCGCTGAGGCACTATTTGTTAGTCCGCCAGCATCCACTATGCTTTGATCAATCACATGATAAGCGGTATACGTTGCCACCTCATTTGCTTGTAGTGTTCCATTTGGAGAACCTTGCGAAGCCCCTGTATAGCTGAGTGTATTGCCACTGCTTAAAACAATATTTTTCCCTGCATTGTCTTGCAGTTCATCCGTAACTGAAATACTCGTGAGTGTTACACTTCCCGTGTTTTTAACAGTAATGGTGTATTGTACAATGTCACCAACGCCCGTCTCACCATTTCCGTTATCTACAATTTCAGCAAGTTTAATCACTTCAAGGGATGCCGTTTGGTCAATTGTCGTATCGACAAGACTATCGAGGGCATCGCTTATTTGTACTCCTGTTGGGCTATTTGCTGTGACTGTTGCATTATTGGATACAATGCCACTATTGACAGCCGTTTGGTCAATGGTGTATTCAACTGTATACGTTGCTGATTCTCCAACCGCTAAGGTTCCTTCAGTCACTGTATTTGAACTGTCATAGGTCGAACTCAACACGTTCGTGGCGCCATCCCCATCCGTCAAAACATCCGTGACCTGAACGTTGCTCAAAGTAACATCCCCTGTGTTTTCAATGGTTATCGTATATGTAATGGAATCTCCAAGGTTTGTGAGATTGTCTGTTCCTTTGTCGACAGTAGCAACTTTAGTGACACTAATATTTGGTGATTGATCGAGTGGCGTGATTGTTTGATCATCGTCTGTATCTCCATCGGTATCATCACCGTCGTCACTTCGGTCTGTTACATCATCCGTTAGATTTGGACTACTTGCCGTGGCAAGAACGGTATTCATTACTAGGCCACTGTCAAGAGCTGTTTGAGTAATGGGATAAGTAACCGTGTAGGTTGCTGTTTTACCGACTTCTAAGGTTCCTTCAGTAGCAGTGTTTGTGCTGTCATATATTGGCGTTAACGTAGAGGTGTTTCCAGCAGCATCGGTTAACACATCTTCAAGAGAGAGTCCATCCAGTGTTACATTCCCTTTATTTTCAACAGAGATTGTGTACGTAATCGTATCATCAATATTTGTTTTTCCATCTGCATTTACATCATCAACTTCTGCTGTTTTGACCACTTCAATCACAGGGTCGTGATCAATTTGCAGTGCTGTGGCATCTCCTATATCTAAGGTGGTATCAGGATCATCTGTTTTAACATTCAAACCATTTGTTTGACCTGGACTACTCGCATATACTGTCGCTTGATTGCTTAGTCCACCTGCATCGACCACACTTTGTGTTAAATCAAAGGTTGCGATGTAATGGGCTTTTTCACCTGGAATTAATGTGCCTTCATCTGATCCCTCACTACTAATTGTAAAGGTTGGTCCAGTTGTTAATGTAAGACTTACGTTGTTGTCGTCGATAAAGTTGTTGTCATGAATATTTACATCAGACAAGATGGAATTTCCGTTATTTTCAACGATGATTGTATATTCGATTGCATCACCCACGCCTAGGAATCCATCTCCATTTTCGAGTACTCGTACTGTTTTTGTTGCAGCCATTGATGGATCAGAGCCCATAGGAACTACCGTTGGATCGCTTTCGTTACTCGTGGGGTTATTTGGATCGTCACTAATATCGCTTACTGTTTGTCCTTGTGCTACCCCATAGAATGTAACTTGATTCGACACAAGACCAGTAGCAAAGGCATCTGCAGTAACAGTGTATGTAAATGTGTAGGTCGCTGTTTCGCCAGCAAGCAATACTGTTGGATCAGTTGTATCGAGATCAGCACTAACAAATGTTAGAGTTGGCGTAGCGATCGTAACATCATTTCCGTCACGAAGGGTGTCTTGATAGCCAACGCTATTGAGTACGATATTACCTGTGTTTTGTACTTCGATTGTAAAGGTGACTGTATCTCCCTCGTCAACCACACTATCATTATCAACATCTGTAGTTAAGGCCCATGTTTTGAGCGCTTCTATTGATGCACTTGCGCCTGTCTCTGTATCAACAAAAGCGGTCTCTTCAATTTCGTTTCCAGATGGGTCATCAGCAGTTACAGTTACTGTATTTCTTACCAACTCAGAGTCTGAAGCTGCCTGATCAATGCTGTATTGTGCGCTATAGGTTGCTGTTTCACCCACTTGAAGGGTTCCCTCAGTAGCTGTGTTTGCTGTATCATATGTTGGGGTTAGTGTCGATGCTGTTCCATCGCCATTGGTAAGAATGTCAACAAGTGAAATGTTGGTCAGGGCTACATTTCCGGTGTTTGTTAATGTGATAGTATAGTCAATAATATCATCTGTGCCATTATACCCATCCCCATCGTCTTGAATTCTTGCTACTTCTTTGGTAACTGAGAATGATGGATTTGCATCTATATCTACTACAGTTGGATCATTGGTGTCATTGACTGTTATTCCGTCTGGGTCGTTTCCATAAGCTGTTACACTGTTCGAAAGTTGATCGACAAGGAAGTCATCATTCGTGATGAGATAGCTTGCCAGATAAGTAGCGACTTCACCCACTTTGAGTGTGCCTTCTGATGATGTTAAACTAGCTGCATCAAATACAGGTTCGTTTGTTAATAATCTTGCTAGGGTATTGGTATTTACAATTGCAGTCAAATCGTCATCTACATATACGCCTGTGAGGGTTACGTTTCCTGTATTTTCAATTGTAATGGTGTAGTTGATGGTATCGCCGGGTCCTGTGATGCCGTCTCCATTGTCATCAACAGCAGCTGTTTTAATAACTTCGATGTAAGCAGACTGTGTAAGTGTTGTAATCGTTGGGTCGTGACTGATGTTTATCGTTGAAGGGTCATCACTCACTTTAGTGAAGCTATTTCCGTCGTCAGTTTCAACAGTTACAGTCGCCACATTTGAAACCCCTCCTGCATCAATTGCATCTTGATTGATAATGAAAGTGGCAATATATGTTGCTGTTTCTTGAATTGCTAAGCTGTTTTCAGCTGAGTTTTTGGATGCACTCACAAATCGTGGAGCTGAACTTAATGACAACCCATCGTTATTGAGGTCTGAAAGGATATCAGTGATGTCAGTGATCGTCAGCGCAGTATTTCCTGTGTTGATGATTGAGATTGTGTATTGAATCACATCACCAAGCTGAGTTGAGGTGTTGCCATCTGCAATAATTTCTGCTTCTTTAGTGACTTCAATACTCGGATCTGCTGATATGGAGACAGTTGTTGGACTGTCTGTTTCGTCAGTTACTTCAGCACCACTTGGATCATAACCAGTGGCACTTGCTGTGTTAATGATACTCGCTCTATAACGATCTGCATCTGTGATGGCGTAAGAGCCAATGAAGTCATAACTGCTTTCAGCCTCGATATCAACAGCATTCCAAGAGGCTGGAGAAGTCAATGTCAATGCATTTCCATTATCGTCAACCATGGTGTCTACAATGTTTACACCTGTTAATGATACATTCCCTGTATTAGTCACAGTGATTGTGTACTGGACGGTATCTCCAGGTCCAGTTAAGGTATCCCCATCGTCAGTGACTGTTGCTTTTTTGGTGACTTCAAGTGATGGTTCTGCATTGATCAAGGTAACCACTGCATCGTCGATTTCATCAGAAACAGCAGTGTTATCTGCATCATCAGCAGTTGCTGTAACAGAGGCAATATTGGACACTCCACCTGTATCTATTACTGGTTGGGTAACAGTAAATGTGGCTGTAAAGGTGACTTCTTCCCCAACTTGTAGGGTGGCCACGCTGGTATTTGGATCACTAGTGAAGGTTGTGCTTCCACCTAAAGATGAGCTTGTGAATGTTGGACCTGTTGTTAATGAAATCAAATCACCATTGAGGTCTGACAACTCATCATCGATGTCTACTCCATTGAGTTCAGAATTACCAGTGTTTTTAACTTTTATCGTATAAGTGATTATATCGTCTACTACAAAATCTCCAGACCCAAGCGAAGCTGTTTTCGTTATCAGTATGGCCGCACTCTGAGCGATGCTCGTGACCGTGTCATCATTTACCAATCCTGTGTCGGGGTCATCACTTCGGGCTACCACATCATTCCCATTCGGATCTTTAGCAGTTGCATTGATAAAGTTGGATACACTACCTGTGTTGACTGTCGCTTGACTCAATATATAGAAGCCTGTCAGCTCTCTTGACTCACCAGCAGCAAGTGTAAAGCTTGGCCATGGTGTTAGATCTCCTGCATTGTGATTTGGTGAAGACAAGTATATTGTTGTATTGTTTCCAGATCGTAGGTTGTCTTCTAGCGCTATATCCGAAACAGTTACTTCACCTGTATTGGTAACGACTACTGTGTACTCTATCAAGTCTCCTGCACCAGCTTCATTGTCCCCATTGTCAATCAGTTCATCTTGCTTGTCTACTGTAATCGATGCAAACAAGTCCGTCTCTATAACCGTTGGATCCTGATTCGAAGTCGTGTCGTTTGGATCATCACTAATCGCTGTGATATCATCAGTGCCGTTTGGCGTGTCTCCCGTAACTGTTACTACATTACTTATGCTTCCTGTCAAAGCTGCAGCCGAGCCAATCGTGTAGTATAGCCTGTAGGTTTCAGCAGCACCTGGAGCTAGACTCGCAATCGTCCACTGATTAGTAGGATCACTTGTCATCACTAAATCATCACCCGCTCCATCAGTAAGCGCATCAACAACTGCCAAGTCCGTAAGTGTAACATTACCCGTGTTCGTAATCGTGATAGTGTAATCTATAATATCGTCTGCTCGTACAACTCGATCTGCAATGTCTGCATTTCCTACATGAGTTACAGATGCAGTCTTCGTAACTGCCAGCGATGGGCTCTGGGTGATTTCATCAACGACTGGATCGTCTATACTTGCGCTTACTGCTTCTCCATCTGAATAACCAACTACACTTGCTGTGTTGGATACGCCTGCTGCATCGATCGACGGCTGGGTAATTGTAAACGTAGCTGTGTATGTCACTGCCTCTCCAATTTTTAAAGTTGGCTCGGTTGGGAAGGTAGTGGATGTGTCTGTTGAACTGACGTATGCTGGCGGTGAATCTAATGATAAGCTTGCGCCTCCAATAGCTGTCAGTGTATCAGTAATGTCTATACCAGTAAGTGCTGTGTTACCTGTGTTGGTCACAACAATCGTATAGGTAATCTCATCATCCTTATCTATCGTTGTATTACCATCAATCTGATTAATCGATGAGGTCTTTGTAATCGATATTGATGGTATCGGTGCAATGTCCACAACGGCCTCGTTACTTGTTACACTTAGTGTGGCATCTGCGCCCG